>ENA-ORMR01000003-ORMR01000003.1-human-gut-metagenome-genome-assembly--contig:-NODE-3-length-269530-cov-7.437725_pt1 | contig 269530 bp, 235 predicted proteins | sample MGYA00242107_ERZ509003 | MGnify/ENA primary metagenome ERZ509003 (study PRJEB26280, sample SAMEA2338699) | human gut metagenome | biome: human gut; feature: human-associated habitat; material: faeces...
AATATTCAGATGTTAAAGAAGAATTTTCTTACGCTATAGATAGCATCTTTGAACAAGAAGCATATTCTAAGTATGATGGTGAAAAAGTATATGATACAGAATTAATTTCTAAATATATATTAGAGTGCTTAAATTTAGATTGTACAAATGAAGAATGGTTTAATGGTGTGAAAGAATTTGCTATTAATAATGGTTATGCAGCAAGTCCAAAAGAATATAAAAAAGATCCTGATTCATATAAGGGCCATGTAGGCGATGTTTGTGAAGCTATTCGTGTTGTATTAACTGGTAGAACAAAATCACCAGACTTATTCTCAATCATGAAAATTTTAGGAAAAGATAGAATAATTAATAGAATAGAATTATATAAAAGAATGATTTCAAAATAAATGAATCATTCTTTTTTATATTTATACTTGAATCAATATTTTCTTTATGGTAGAATATATTTTGTACATGGCCTGTTGGTGAAGTGGCTTAACACACTGCCCTCTCACGGCAGCATTCATGGGTTCGAATCCCATACAGGTCACCAAATTGATAGAAAATTCGGATACTTTCGAGTTTAAATAATAGAGTACTAACAGAAATGTTAGTATTTTTGTTTAAATTAAGTTTTAAGTGATGATTTTAAATTATAAGGATAATTGATTAAATTTTATGGTAAAACTGATATAAGAAAAAATTCTGTTAGGTTTGACTGATTATTTATAAAGGTGTAATGCATGACAAATGATTTAGTTAAAATTAAAATAACAATTGGATAAAAAAATAACCGTTTAAAACGGTTATTTTTTTATCTACCTACACCCATTTTTCTTTTTACTTTAGAAAGCGTCTTTCTAGCAAAATAACTTGCTTTTTGGGCACCATCATCTAATACTTTATTTAGGTAGTCTTTATCAGCTAATATTTTTTCATATTTTTCTTGAATTGGCATTAATAAAGTAATAATTGCATCAGAAACAGCTTTTTTGAATTCTCCGTAGCCAACTCCTTCAAATTCAGCCTCTAAATCTGAAATTGATTTGTTAGTACAACATGATAAGATGTTTAATAAATTAGAAATACCAGGTTTATTTACTTCATCGTATTTAATAATTCCATCACTGTCAGTTACCGCACTTGCAATTTTTTTGCGAATTATGGCCTCAGAATCATCTAAATAAATTGAAGCTTTTTCTAAAGGATCTGATTTAGACATTTTTTTTGATGGGTCTTGAAGTGACATTATTTTTGCACCCTCTTTTACAATTAGTGCATCTGGGATGTTGAATGTTTCGCTATATTTAGAGTTAAATCTTTCCGCAAGAGTTCTAGTTAATTCTAAATGTTGTTTTTGGTCTTGACCAACTGGAACACCATTTGCATTATATAAAAGAATATCGCCAGCCATTAACACAGGGTATGTTAATAAAGCACTTGAAACTCCTTCAACTTGTTTAGCTTTTTTATCCTTATATTGTGTCATTCTTTCTAGTTCACCAATATAAGTAATTGTTTGTAATAAATAGCCAATTTCGGCGTGTTCATGAACTTCTGATTGAATAAATAATGTTATTCTTTCAGGATTTAAACCACATGCAAGATATAATGCTGCAAGCTTTTTAATGCTTTGTCTCAACATTGTTGGATCTTTTGGTACAGTAATTGCATGTAAATCCGCAATAAATACAAAGAATTCTTCAAATTCTCCTTCATCTTGTAAGGCAACAAAATTCTTAATAGCGCCTAAATAATTTCCAAGGGTTAATCTACCCGATGGCTGAATGCCTGATACTAAAGTTTTCATAAATTCCTCCTAAAAAATAAAAAATCCCCCTAATTAAAGGACGAAATATTCGTGGTACCACCTTTATTTAATATAGTATAGCCTATATCCTCAATTTTGATAACGCAGTTTTCTGCGAGAATGCATTTCCTCATTCTACATCAACGGACCCATTTCAATTGCTACTTAGGTAATTTCTCACTTACATTACTCACTGGACAAAGATCACAAAATACTCTTTTCCGCATCATTTGTTTTACGCATAATATTATACTTTAGTTTTGACAAAAAGTCAAAATATATGATTTTTCTAAAAAAACAGCATAGCAAAAATAGGTGTTTTTTAGAAAAAATGCAGGTATAATCTAGATAAACTAAAAAAAGAAAAAAACAAAAAAATGTCAAAGTAAGCGTTTACATCAAACAAAAAGCCAAAAAACATTGACATTAAATGAATAATGTTATATAATGGTAACATAAAACAATTTTGGAAGGTATATAAAATTGCTTTTATGAAAATAGATGTAATATCTATAAAAAATTATTAAAGGAGAAAAAAATATGAAAGTTAAAAAGTTATTATCATTGATTTTTGTCGCTGTTATTGCTTTAGGACTTGCTTCTTGCGATAAGTGTAGTAAAAACCCTGGACCTTCAACTGTGGCTCCAACTTACACTTATAGAGGATATTCAAGTGCTTTAGGAAATAACTGGAATCCTCATACTTGGGAAACTAATGCTGACCAAGGCATTCTTTCTTACTTGTCAAAAGGATTTGTTGACCTTTCTATCAAAGATAGCAAAAAAGGTGAATACCAATGGGTATATGAAATGGCAACAGATGTAAAAGATGTTACTGCATCTCATCAATCTGATTTGACTAAATATGGTTCACAATTACCAGAAGGAAAAACTTTAGAAGAAGTTACTGATGGATATGTATATGAAATAGTATTAAATCCAAAAGCAAAATGGGAAAATGGTGATGCCATCACTGCTGATGACTATATCTACTCTATGCAAATGTTATTAAATTCTAAGATGAAAAACTATCGTGCTAACCTATACGTAAATGGTGAAAGTGCTTTAGCTGGTGCTCTTGGATATTACAATTCAGAATCTCCAATCTATACTGATTTAAAAGATAAAGTTCCAGAATACTTAAAAGAAGATCCTGTTGCTAATGCAGATGGTTACCTTGTATTTAAAGCAGATGGTCAAGAATATGTTCTTTATACAAGTTTTGATAATGCTGTTGTATTCTTTGGCGGTGATACAGTTAAAGATTTATACGGCGGTGGTTATGCGAATTTATTCAAAGTGCTATTTACTGGTGATGTTTCACAATTTGGCGAAAGTCTTCCTAAATGGCTTCAAAAAGTAGTAGATGAAGAAACTGGCGAAGTTTCTTACTATACAGATGTATATGAAAAGTATGCAAGTCAAGCAAATGCATATGGATATATCCCTGTAACTGCAGAATTATTTGCAGACTTAAAGGCTGTTGCTTTAAATTGCGGTGATACTAATCCACTAGCTTGGAATGAATTTATGGTATTCATTAGTGGAAAAGGTAAAAAAGTAGAATGGGATACTGTTGGTCTATACAAAGTAGATGATTATACTATCCGTTATGTATTATCAACTTATGAAGCTCGTGATTACTTCTTGACTTCATTAACAGATACATGGCTAGTTTATGGACCATATTATGAAAAAGGCTTTGATACAACTGGCGAATTATTAACTACTAATTATGGTACTTCACTAGATACTACTATGTCATATGGCCCATACAGACTTTCTGTATTACAAGAAGGTAAACAAATTGTTTTCGTACAAAATGAAAATTGGTATGGTTATACTAAAAAAGAAGATGGAACTTTATATTCTGAAACTAATTTCTTAGTTGATGGCGAGCATGTACAACAATACATGACTACAAAAGTTGTTATTGACGTAATGTCAGATGAAGCAGCAAGACAAGCATTCTTGAGTGGTGCTCTCGATGAATGGGCTCCATCATCTTCAGAATTATCTGATTACACATTAAGTGAAAAACTTTATCGTGTTGATGAAACTTACACAATGAGTTTCTTCTTCAATACTAATCTTGAAGCTTTAAAGTCAATGGACAGCAGTAAAGGTAACAAAAACAGTGTTGTATTATCTAATGTTGATTTCCGTAAAGCATTTAGTTTAGCAATTGATAGAGTAAATTGGGTATTAGCTACAGCTGGTTATAAACCAACTTATTCATTAATGAATGATTTATATTACTATAATATTTATGAAGATCCAACTTCAACATATCGTAGTACAGAACAAGCTATGCAAGCCATCGTAAATCTATATGGTGTTGAATATGGTGAAGGTAAGACTTATAAGACATTAGAAGAAGCATATAAATCAATAACTGGTTTCAACATTTCTGAAGCAAAAGAATTAATGGCTAGAGCTTGCGAACAACTTGTTGCTGATGGATTATACAAGAAAGGTGAAAATATCGTTATTAATGTTGCTTATGCAAAAGGTGCAATTCAATCAGATGATAACAAACAAATTGCCTTAATGAATCAATATTTAAATAAAGCTCTTGAAGGAAGCGGCTTTGGACAAATTACTTTACAACCTGTTGGTAACTTAAGCAATAGATATGCTGCAGTTCCTGCTGGTGAATATGCTATTGGTTTTGGTGCTTGGGGTGGTGCTGCATTCTATCCATTCAGAAACTTCCAAGTATACTTTGATTCTGAACAATATGATGTAAATGAAACTGGATGTTGGAATCCAGCTACTGAAACATTAACATTAACTATTAATGGCGAAGAAGTAACAATGACTTATAAAGATTGGGGTAACTCAATGGTTGGTACTGGTAAATATGCATCTGCAGACTTCAAAACTAAATTAACTATTACAGCTGCGTTAGAAGAAGATTTCTTAGGTAAATACTATAGAATTCCTCTTGCTGCAACAACAACTTGTTCATTGCTTTCATACAAAGTAGCATACTACACTGAAGATTATAATATTATGTATGACTTTGGTGGATTCAGATTGTTAAAATATGAATTCAGTGATGCTGCTTGGGAAAGCTATGTAGCTAAACATGGCAATAATATAAGCTATAAATAATCAATTTTGGCAATGCATGAAGGCTTGTATGCCTTCTTGCATTGTTTTTAATGAGAAAATGAAAGGAAGATAAAATGCTAAAATATGTTTTAAAAAGAATAGTATTAATGCTTTTTACATTTTTTGTAATTACAACAATTTGTTTCCTACTAATAAAAATGTTACCTCAAGAAATGCCAACTGATAAAAATTTGTCAGCGCAAATACAAGCAAGATGGGAAGCGTTAGGGTACAATAAACCTTTGTTAGTACAATATGGTATATATCTTAAGAATATTATTACTAAATGGGACTTTGGTACATCATGGTATCTAGAAAGAATGAAGCCAGTTACTGAAGTTATGGGTAAACGATTATTACCGACAGTTTTAGTAAATTTTTATTCTTTAATCATTTCTATTCCTCTTGGAATACTATTGGGAATTATTGCCGCAATTAGAAAGAATAGATGGGAAGACCAAGTAATAAGCGTTTTGATTATCTTATTTGTTTCAGTTCCTAGTTATGTTTACGCTTTTATCGTGCAATATCTATTTTATTCAAAATGGCACATTGTAGACAAACCAACAATACTGGCATTAGATGATGCTGGAGGGTCGTATTTAACTTGGGCGATGTTTAAAAGTATGATTCCTGCGATTGTATCATTGTCATTTGGTGAAATTGCAGGTTTATGTCGTTTTACAAGAGCAGAATTAACTGAAACATTAACATCAGATTATATGTTGCTTGCAAGAACAAAAGGTTTAACAAAAGGACAAGCAACAGTAAGACATGCATTGAAAAATGCAATGGTACCAATTTTACCGATGATTATCTCAAGTTTCATAGGTATTCTTGGTGGCTCTATGATTATTGAGCAAATTTTCGCAATTCCTGGTGTAGGCGAACTATATATAAAATCAATTCAACAATTAGATTATGATGTATTTATGCTAGATAGTATTTTCTACACATTTGTAGGATTGTTGGCAGGAATTGTCGTTGATATAAGTTATGGATTTATAGATCCAAGAATTAGAATGGGAGAGCGATAATATGGAAAATAATAACAATAAATATATCGATATTCCAAAAGAAAAATTTGAATTTGTTAATACAAATGAAAAACTAACAGATAAAAAATTTGATACAAAGCCTATTAGTTACTTTAAAGATGCATTAATCCGTTTTAGAAAGAATAAAGCTTCTGTTGTTGCAACAATAATCATTATTTTAATAGTGTTGTTTGCTTTCATTGTACCTATATGTACTAGTACTGAAAAAGCAAAATTAATGGATGCAAATTATCGACAAAAGGGGCCAAGAATTGCGTGGTTAAAAAATAGCATAGGCCTTGCAGATGGAGGCTCTACAACAGATCTTACTAAACAACAATTAATTTTTGAACTTGCAAAAGGTATAGGTGCTGCATTTGAAGATGATAAAGAAGTAAACTTAATAAAAGATACTCTTGACAATTACTATCAACCTGTTATCAAAATAAAAAATGTTAAAATGGTATCACAAGGCAGAAAACAAGTACCTAGCTATGATACAAGATATGATAAGTACTTGAGCGTCGGTTTTATTTATCAAGATATTGAACAATCAGAATATCAAAAAATACTAGAATGGGAAAAAACAACTGGCAAAAAAGTTCTCTATCCACTTATAGAAGAAAATGAATATTATTTTGGTAATAATGATGATCGTGGTGCAGCAAATTATTGGTATAAGACAACAGGAAAAGCAATACCTGTTTCAACTAAATCAGGTGAAGTTGTGAAACTAGTAGATGATAGTAAAAACTCAATAGATGATATTTACAACATACAATTAGAAGAAAACTATTCGCGTGATGCTGATGGTAATTATAAATATTACAAAAATAATGGTGGTGGAAACGATGAGACATCATTATATAGAGTTAGAATTTTATATTATAATTATTATCAATATTTGAATGGATTTGAACCTAATTATATTATGGGAACAGACTCACAAGGTTATGATTTAGCATATAGACTTGCTAGTGGTATTAAATTAAGTTTATTACTTGCAGTATGTGTATCAGTAATTAACTTTGTAATTGGCGCAATTTATGGCGCTGTTGAAGGTTATTATGGTGGTGCTGTAGATATCGTATTAGAAAGAGTTTCAGATATTTTATCAGGTGTACCATTTATTATTGTTGCTACTTTATTCCAAATGCATTTAGCACGGAAAGTTGGAACAATACCGTGTTTAATATTCGCGTTTGTAGTAACCGGCTGGATTGGAACTGCGTCTAGAGTACGTACTCAATTTTATCGATTCAAGAATCAAGAATATGTAATGGCCGCAAGAACATTAGGGGCTAGTGATAGAAGAATTATTTGGAAACATATTTTCCCTAACACACTTGGAACAATTATAACATCATCTGCTTTAGTAATACCTAGTGTTATCTTCAGTGAAAGTATGTTAAGTTTCTTAGGTATTGTTAATTTAGGTGGTTCAAAAGCAACAAGTTTAGGAACATTATTGTCTGATGCAAGTGGCATATGGACACAATTTCCACACTTGATGATTTTCCCTGCAATTATAATATCATTGCTAATGATTTGTTTTAACTTATTTGGTAATGGATTAAGAGATGCGTTTAATCCAACGTTAAGAGGAGTGGAGGAATAAAGAATGTCTGATAATATTTTAGAAGTAAAAAAATTAAAAATATCTTTTAGAACTAATAATGGCACAGTAAAAGCCGTTAGAGACATTTCTTTTGACCTAAAAAGAGGAGAGACTCTAGCAATTGTTGGTGAAAGTGGTTCAGGTAAATCGGTAACTTCTAAAGCAATTTTAGGAATTTTGGCTGGTAACTCAATTATTGATGGTGGCGAAATTCTTTATGATGGTAAAGATTTACTAAAAATAAGTGAAGATGAAATGTACAAAATACGTGGTGATAAAATCTCAATGATTTTCCAAGATCCACTATCTAGTTTAAACCCAATCGTAAGAATTGGTAAACAAATTACAGAAGCAATGTTGCTAAAAAACAAAGCTTCTAGAAAAATATCAAGAAAAGAATTTAACAAAATGCTTGCAATTCTTCAAAATATGATGATTGAAGCAACTGGAAGCAATGAAGAAGAAGCAACAAAAATTAAAGTGATGACAAAGCAATTTGATGATTTCAATATAGAAGCATTAAAATTAGAAAATAGTTACAATGTTTCTGAATCAATTGCTGAAGAGTTAATAGCTTCAATAAAAGATTTTAAATTTTTATATGAGAAAAAGCAAAAAGTTGATCCTTTTTCATATGCACCTTATTATCGCAAAAAATTAAAAGCTATTAATGATCCATTTATACTTCACGATGTGAAAGATAAAGTTCAAGATTTTATTAACTATTTTAGCAATGAAATTAAGACTACATCTTTAGAAACATTAATTGCAAAATATGATGAACTTGAGGCTTTATTAAATACCATAGTTGCAAAAGAAAAACCAAATTTCTTTAGAATTGGTTATTATCTATATGTAAACAAAGAAGCATTACCAGAACTATTAAATATGGATGTTGCTAAAATGAATGAAATGGCACTAGAGTATTTAGATAATAACTTTATGAATCAATTTATTGATTATGAACAAAAAGCACTAAAGTTATCACATGAAAGAGCTATTGAAGGTAAGAAAAGAGTAATAGTTAAAAATAAAGAATTAAGAGAATATTTTGCAAAAGGCGAATTTACTAAAAAAGAAGCAATGGAACATATTAAAGAAATGCGAGAAATTTTAAATAGTTCAATTGATCACTTAGAACCTATTAAAGATAGTATTGCATATACCTTCCTAAAAACATTAAGTTATAATGTAAAAAGCTATTTTGCAAACGTAATATCAAACGAAAAAGAAGAAAAAAGATTTGCAAAACAATCAGCAAAACACGATGCATTAGTTGCAAAAGGTAAGAATGTTGATTGGAAAGTTGTACCTAAAAAGATTATTGACTTAAATGAACAAATTGAAAACTTACTTGCGATAATTGATCGTTTGGATGAAAAATATCAAGAAGATATTGCAACTTCATCAAGTATTGATTTCTTTGCAAAGAGTATCGATTTAATTGATTACTTTAAAGCAAAAGCATCACAAGTAGTTTATAAAGTAACAAAAGCAATGGCAAAGGAAAAAGCCATCAAATTGATGGAAGAAGTAGGTATTCCTGAAGCACGTATTAGATATCGTCAATATCCATTTGAATTTTCAGGTGGAATGAGACAAAGAATTGTTATAGCAATTGCTTTATCTGCAAACCCTGATATTTTAATATGTGATGAACCTACAACAGCTTTAGACGTTACTATTCAATCACAAATTCTTGAATTAATTAATAATTTGAAAAAAGAAAGAAATTTATCGGTAATTTTCATTACGCATGATTTAGGTGTAGTTGCGAATATGGCTGATAGAATTGCGGTAATGTATGCAGGAAAAATTGTAGAATATGGAACAAGTGAAGAAATATTCTATGCCCCTGCTCACCCATATACGTGGGCTCTATTAAGTAGTATGCCAGACTTAGATACCAAAGAAAAGTTAGAGGCTATCCCTGGTACTCCGCCTAACATGATATATCCACCAGTTGGAGATGCATTTGCGGTACGTAACAAATATGCCCTAAAAATTGATTTTGAAGAACAACCACCGCTATTTAAAATTACTGATACCCATTATGCGGCTACTTGGTTATTGCATCCAAATGCACCAAAGGTAGAGATGCCAAAAATTATTGTAGACCGTATCGAAAGAATGAAGAAGGCAGGAGGAGATAATAATGAATAACACTAACGAAAATCGTGTAGTTTTATTAAAAGTAGATCATCTTTGCCAATATTTCAAAATGGGGAATAAGGAATTAAAAGCAGTTGATGATGTATCATTTGAAATATATCGTGGAGAAGTATTTGGGTTAGTAGGTGAATCTGGTTGTGGTAAAACGACAACAGGAAGATCGATCATCAAATTATATGATATTACTTCTGGAGACATTTATTTCAAAGGTCAACGTATCGGTGCAGGTACACGTTCATACAAGATGGCTATCAAGAAGGCTAAATTAGATTGCAAAGAAAAAATTAAAGCCGAAGTCGAAAAAGGTTTAAGTAGCGAAGAACTGCAAGTACTTAAAAGTCAATATAAAAGTGAACGCAATGCAATTATTAGTGAAAATGAAAAACTAATTAAAAGTAGTATATATGATCAAAAATATTGCAATAAAGAATATTCTGATAAATTAGTAGCAGAAGTTGAAGAAAAATATCAAGAAATATTTGCTAAACTTGAAAAAGGATCTAAAGAGTATGAAGATGCTTGTAAAAAATATAAAGATGAATTAAGAACTGCTAAGAAAAGCAAATTAATAACCCAAATTCAAATGATTTTCCAAGATCCAATAGCATCTTTAAATCCACGTATGACAGTTCAAGAAATAATTTCTGAAGGTCTTGTAATAAAGGGCATTAAAGATAAAGAATATATACAACAAAGAGTATATGAAATATTAGAATTAGTTGGACTTGTAAAAGAACATGCTACTAGATACCCACATGAATTCTCAGGTGGTCAACGTCAAAGAATAGGTATTGCACGTTCAGTTATTATGAATCCTGATATGATAATTGCGGATGAACCAATTTCTGCTCTTGACGTATCAATTCAAGCCCAAGTAATAAATCTGCTTAACGAATTGCGCGATAAATTAGGACTAACAATTTTGTTTATTGCACACGATTTATCAGTTGTAAAATACTTCTCTGATCGTATTGGGGTAATGTATTATGGAAAATTAGTAGAACTTGCCAATTCAGAAGAGTTATTTGATCATCCAGTTCATCCATATACTCGTTCGCTTCTTTCCGCAATCCCACTACCTGACCCAGTTTACGAAAAGAAAAGAGTCAGAATTACTTATAATCCTTTAGTTGAACATGACTATTCGGTTGATAAACCATCTTTACGTGAGATTGCTCCAGGTCATTTTGTTTATTGCAATAATGCCGAAGAAGAAAAATATAAGGCGGAATTTTTCAATTGAAAAAAGAAACTGTAAAAATCATAATTAAGTATGCGATAGCTTCTATAATTGCTGTTTGCTTTGTTTTACTTAACTTAAGTTTAAGAGACTTCTTTAAAGAAACTGAACTAAAAGAAAAATATCGCATGCTTGCAGACTCTTTTACAATACCAGGTCTTATTTATGTTTTGTTGGGATTATTAATTATGCTAACAAACAAGGGGTCACTAGATGCGCTTGGATATATGGTAAAAAGAGCGGTTAAAATGCTTGTACCAATGTCAAAAAAAGATAATATGACATATGCTGAGTATAAAGAAACTAAAAAGGGAATACATGGTTATGGTTTTCTCTTCTATATAGGAGCAGTTGTTACGGCTGTTGGTATTGTTTTTACAATATTATTCTATCAAGTGTAAAAAAAATCCAATAAACTTTAAAAAAGGGTATTGAAAAAAGGGAAAAAATGTGTTATAATATATCAAGAGGTGACGATAGTGATACAAATTTATACTACTCCAAGTTGTGCATCATGTAGAAAAGCAAAGAAATGGTTTGATCAATACAAAATACCATATTCAGAAAAGAATATTTTTAGCATTAAACTTAGCAAAGAAGATATCTTTAGAATGCTTGCCAATAGTGAAAATGGCTTTGATGATATCATATCAACAAGATCTAAAGTCTTCAAAGAAAAGAAATTGGACCCTGATAATATGAGTGTCCAAGAACTTATCGAATTCATTATCGACTATCCTAGTGTATTAAAAAGACCAATAATCATTAATGAAAATGAATTACAGGTCGGTTATAATAATGAAGATATCACTATTTTCCTACCAAAAGAACTTCGTAACTTAGATAGTTTTAGTGATTTTGATGCTGAGCCTATCAATGTGAAATACTCTAAAAAATAAAAGAAGCAGCAATTTTTTGCTGCTTCTATATTTTTTTCTTTAATGCATCATAAGCACGTTTAATTTTAGGCTTACTCTTTTTGTAAACTATTCCAAATTCGCGAACAATCTCAACAAATTCACGTTTACCACCTTCATATGAAGTAGCTTCATACTCAAGTTCATAATCAACCGTATCAACATATTTACATTTATCAATGGCAATATTTCCTTTCTTGTAAGGGAAACCAATTCTAAATGTAGATAAAGACATATAGTTAATCACTTTTTGCCCCTTCAAAACATCCTCTAATTCATTTCTAATTTCTTCAACAGGAATAATTCCATCCTTTAAAAATTGTTGAAAAACTTCTTCTGAAATAGTTTCATTAATTTCTTGCAATGCATAGCCTTTCTTTCGTTTAAGTGTCATTACGTATTTATCGCTTTTTCTCACTCGAAGGCCAATTTCAGAAGCTTTTAATGTAAAACGTGGGGTATCGAAATAATAATTGATTTGAAGATTTCCGCGTTTATCTGCAAATTTAGTGCATAGATTTACATATTCTTCTTTAGTTAATAATGTTTTAAATTCGATTTCTATTTCTTTAGACATAAATATTACCTCATTATTACGTTTTTCAATATCGAATAAATTATACACAAAAAAAAATAAAATATCAACTAATTAGTATAGAAAATTTTAAAAATTTTTAAAGAATAAAAAGTTTGAGAAAATATTATATCTATGGTATAATATTCACAAGAATAGGAGTAATGAAAATGAGAGAAATAGAATGGGAAAGGTTTTTACAACCCTATGAATTAGCAGTAGAGGGATTCATATTAAAAATTGAAGGAATAAAAAAGCAATATCAGTTACGTGGCGAATATTGTCCTATTGAAATAGTTACTGGACGTGTTAAATCTCCTGATAGTATCTTAGATAAAGCTAAGAGACTAAATGTAAAAAAAGAAGATATTGCTAAAAAGGTATATGACATAGGCGGAGTTAGAATAACTTGTAAATATATTGATGATGTGTATAGTGTTGCGGAATTACTAAAAAATCGTAAAGATGTTACTTTACTAGAAGAAAGAGATTACATTAAAAATGTAAAACCTAGTGGTTATCGTTCGTTGCACTTAATAATGGCATATCAAGTAGAAACTATTGATGGGCAAGTACCACTTATCTTAGAATTTCAAATAAGAACTCATGCCATGCATTTCTGGGCTAGTATTGAACACTCTCTAAAATATAAATATCAAAAACAAATACCTGATAGTATCAAAGAAAGACTTAAAAGTGCAAGTCTTGCGGCAACAAAACTAGATGAAGAAATGTCACAAATTCACCATTTGATGGTAGAATTAGAAGGAAGTCAAGTAGCGGATCCTTTAGAAAATGAAATTTCTTCAGTAGATTTGAAAAAGTGGTAAAATGATAAAACGTTATATCGCTGAAAAAGAAATGCTAGTCAAAGACTTTTTATTAGAAAAAGGCTTCACCGAAAACATTTCTAAAGAGTTAAAAAATGGCAATGGTCAAATTCTTGTTAATGACCAAAGCGTTGAAAACTGGTATCAAATAAAACCTAATGATTTAGTAGAAATTGTTTTACCTACATCTAATCAAGGTGAAAATATAATTTCGACTAAACATGATTTTGAGATACTATATGAAGACTCTTATATTTTAATAATTAATAAAGAAAATAATCTAGCAAGTATTCCAACAAGAAATCACTATGCTAACTCGCTTTCTAATTATGTTATGTCCTATTACAAAAGAAAAGGAATACGTGCTAATATTCATTGTATAGGTCGCCTTGATTATGCAACTTCAGGAATCATTATGTTTGCCAAAAATCCTTATATTGCTGATGTAATAAAAAAGCAACAAATAGATAAAAAATATATTCTTGAAGTTGAAGGATTAATTTCTGTAGATGAAGGAATAATCACTAATGGTATAAAAAAAGACCCAACAAGTATTATCAAAAGAATTGTAACTGATGAGTTTATCAATAGCAAAACAAGTTTTGAAGTTTTAGATAGAACTAATGATACTACGCTAGTAATGGCAACTCTTCATACGGGAAAGACACATCAGCTTAGATTACACTTTGCAACTCTTGGTTTTCCAATAATTGGTGATGAATTGTATGGAACACCAACCACAGATCAAATACTACATTTGCATAGTGCACATTTAGAATTTACACATCCGGTAACTGGAGAAATAGTAAGCATAAATAGTAGACCAAAATGGGAAAAATAAGGATTTTAGTTAGCTAAAATCCTTTTTCTAATATTTTATCAATAAGGCCATAATCTCTTGCTTGTTTTGCATCCATATAAAAATCACGATCAGAGTCTTTTTCAATAACATCAATAGGTTTACCAGTATGTTCACATAGTAAAGAGTTTAAAAGTTTTTTAATTTTAATGATTTCTTCGGCGACAATCATTACATCTGTTGCTTGACCCTGAGCACCACCAAGTGGTTGATGAATCATTATTTTGGTGTGTTTTAAAGCATATCGTTTACCTTTGGTTCCACTAGATAATAGAAAGGCTCCCATACTTGCACAAATTCCCATACCGATTGTTACACAATCGTTAGGGATATATTTCATAGTATCATAAATTGCAAGACCACTTGAAACACTTCCACCGGGTGAATTAATATATAGGTATATTTCTTTTTCTTTATCAATGCTTGATAAAAATAGTAATTGAGCTATTATGCTTGCGGAAAGCGCATCATTTATTTCTCCAAAAACTAATATAATACGGTCTTTTAATAAACGTGAGTAGATGTCAAAACTTCTTTCACCACGATTGGTTTGTTCAATAACAACAGGGGTTAAATACATATTAATATCTCCTTTTTCTTTTCTTTTTTATTATACGCTTTTTACTTGTCAAAAAAGCATAAAATATGTCATTAGCACAAACATATTTTAAATAAATCAATATAATACAAACGAAGGAGGTGATTTTGTGCAAAGATTTAATAATCCATTTCAAAATACTAACTTTCCAGGAATGAATTTTAACAACCAAGAAACTACTAATACTCAAACTGAAGAAATGAATAACAATCAACATTGTACTTGTGGAAACATTGGTAATAATGGTGGATGTGGTTGTAAAAAACAATGTCCAACTACTTACAAATGCTGTCCTCCTATTGTAACTTGTTCTAAAGAAGTAATTAATCAATATCATGTTACAAAACAACCATATGTTCACAACTATCATACTGAAATCGTACATCATTATGTAACTGAAAATGAATTTATTCCTCAATACTCTTGTAGTGAAGTTCATGTAAATGAACCTAACAATAGTAACTATCCAAGATAAGAAGAAAGAATCTACTCCATTTTTATGAAGTAGATTCTTTCTTATAAAAAAGTAATTATCACTTTAGTGGTAAACTTTAAATAATTGCGGTATAATAAGATAGTAATAAAAAAAATCGTTGATTGGAAGAGTAGATGACATAGATTAATTTAGGGAGAATTTGCCATAGACTGAAAGCAAATTTATTAAGATTGTTATTGAAGTTCACCCATGAGAGGTTCTAAAAAAACCCGTGTTTCTAGCGTTAATGGATTAATGAGGAGAAATGTTTCATTTCTTAAATTAAGGTGGTACCACGATTACTTCGTCCTTTTATATAAGACGAGGTTTTTTTATTTTTAGGAGGAAAAAATGCAATTAGATGAAATTAAAAAAGAGGCCATAGTAAAAATAGAGGCCGCAACAACAATGCAAGAATTGAATGAATTAAGGGCTTATTATATGGGAAAGAAAAGTCCATTAGCTGAAATAATGAAAACACTTGCTAGTGCGACTATTGAAGAAAAGAAAACAATTGGTGCAGCATCAAATAAAGTAAAACAAGAAATTGAACTTGCTATAGCTAATAAGCGAGTTGCCATAGAAAATGCTGAAATCAACGCCCAACTAGAAAAAGAAGCTATCGATGTAACTATGGATGGATATCAATTTAAAAATGGTAGTATGCATCCATTAAACAAAGTTATCGAAGAATTAGAAGATATCTTTATTAGTATGGGATATAGTATTGCAGAAGGACCAGAAGTTGAAGTAGATGTATTCAATTTTGAAATGCTAAATGTTCCAAAAGGTCATCCTGCACGTGATATGCAAGATTCATTCTATATTAATGAGAATGTTTTAGTAAGAACACAAACTTCACCAGTTCAAGTTAGAACTTTACTTGAAGCGGCAGGTAAACCAGTAAAAATTGTTTGCCCTGGTAAAGTTTATCGTCGTGATGATGATGACGCAACTCACTCTCATCAATTTATGCAATTTGAAGGTTTAGTTGTAGATAAAAATATTACGATGTCAGATTTAAAAGGAACATTAAGCTTATTGATGAAGAAAATGTTTGGTGAAAATCGTAGTATTAGATTTAAACCATCATATTTTCCATTTACTGAACCAAGTGTTGAAGTTGACGTAAGTTGCTTCAAATGTGGTGGTAAAGGTTGCCCTATGTGTAAACATACTGGTTGGATAGAAGTATTAGGTGCTGGTATGGTTCACCCTAATGTCTTAAAAGGTGCAGGTTATGATCCAGAAGTATATCGTGGCTTTGCATTTGGTGTAGGTATTGAAAGAGTAACAATGCTAAGACACAATATTGATGATATTAGAAATTTTTACACTAATGATTATCGCTTTTTAAAACAATTTGAAGGAGAAAGATAATATGATAGTATCTTACAATTGGTTAAAAGAATTAGTAAAATTAAATGTACCAGCTGAGAAATTAGCTGAAGAAATGTCTTTATATAGCGTTGAAGTTGAATCTTTTTCTAAATTAATCAAAGCAACTAATTTAGTTGTTGGATATGTTAAAGAAAAAGCAAAACATGAAAATTCAGATCACCTAAATGTATGTCAAGTTAACTTTGGTGATCATGATTTACAAATAGTATGCGGAGCACCGAATGTTGAAAAAGGCCAACATGTTATTGTAGCATTACCAGGGGCAGTACTTCCTGGTGGTACAATAAAAAAATCAACAATTAGAGGCGTTGAATCTAATGGTATGATTTGTTCATTACAAGAATTAGGTTTAGAATCAAAATATGTTCCTGAAAAATATGCTCATGGTATCTATGTATTAGGTGATGATGCTGTACCTGGTACACCTGCTCTTGAATATCTTGGCCTAGATGATTATGTAATAGAATTAGGACTAACCCCTAATAGAATGGATTTATTATCTATGAAGGGTGTTGCAAAAGACGTCAAAGCAATGTATCGTACTGAAGAATTGCCTATAGAATGTAATTTGCATGAAGTAAATGAGAAGACTAGTGATGAAATAAGTGTAGAATTACTTACATCAAATTGCTATTCTTATTACGCAAGAGTTATCAAAGATGTTAAAATTAAAGAATCACCTAATTTTATTAAAGCAAGATTAATAGCTAGTGGCATTAGACCAATAAATAATGTTGTTGATATAACAAACTACATATTAATGTTATTTGGTCAACCACTTCATTCATTTGACCAAGATAAACTTGGCAATAAGATAGTTGTTAGACGTGCATATGATGGTGAAAAAACCATAACACTAGATAATATTGAAAGAACCCTTACTAAGAGTGATATTGTAATAACTGATGGAGAAAAGCCTGTTTGCATTGCGGGGGTAATGGGATCTAGCAACACAGAAGTAACAGAAAACACTAAAAATGTAGTGTTAGAATCTGCAGTATTTAGACCATTAAGTATTCGTAAAACTTCTTCTAGATTAGCACTTAGAAGTGAAGCAAGTGTTAGATATGAAAGAGGTGTAGATTTAAATCAATCACTTGATGCAATCAATTATGCATGTTATTTACTAGAAAAATATGCTGATGGTAAAGTTTTGGAAGGATATGTTCATGAAGGAATGAATTATCTTCCTAATAAAGAATTTACAATTGATGAAAAATATATTCAAGATTATTTAGGAATCGAAATACCACTAGTAACTATGAATGAAATATGCAGAGCTTTATCATTTGAGACTAAAATTGAAGGCAATCAATTATTAGTAAGCGTTCCAAATAGACGCATGGATATTTCAATAAAACAAGATTTAGTTGAAGAAATCGCAAGAATTTATGGATATGATAAATTAAATGAAACTCTTCCAGTAATGAACATAAGTGGTGGTTTAACTGAAGTACAAAAAGCAAGAAGAGTTGCTAGACATACTTTAGTTGATTTAGGAATGAATGAATGTGTAACATATTCGTTAATAAGTCATAAACGCCAAAATGAATTTTCAATTATGAGTGATGAAACACAACAATCAATCGAATTATTACACCCAATGAGTGAAGATCATTCAGTATTGAGAAGAACTCTACTTTCTAGTTTAATTGATGTTGTTAAATATAATCAAGCAAGAAAAATAACTGACAATGCATTCTTCGAAATTGGTAAAAAATATTACCAAGTTGGTGAACAAACATACGAAGAAACGTTACTTTCTGGAATAATTAATGGAAACATTCCAAACACTTTGTGGAAGAGTCAAAGTGAAAAAGTAGATTTCTATTATTTAAAAGGAATACTAGATGTATTATTTAGAAAACTTAGAGTAAATGTTGAGTATTTAACATTAGAAAAAGCAGTTGATGAACTACATCCAAAACGTAGTGCCCAAATAATGTATAATGGCAAACTAATTGGATTTATTGGTGAAATTCATCCTAAATACGCTAAAGATAATGACTTAGTTGAAAGCTATGTATTTGAATTATCACTCGATCTTCTTACAGATACAAAACCAGAAGTTGAACATTTTAAAGTAGTTTCTAAAGTACCTTCAGTTGAACGCGATTTAGCACTAGTTATGGATGTTAAACAATCAATTGGTGAAGTATTAGAAGCAATTCGTAAGAGTGATAAGATGATTTCAAATGTAAAAATCTTTGACTTATATATTGGAGATAAGATTCCTGAAAACAAAAAGAGCGTTGCGGTAAGAATAACTATTGAATCTGAAGAAACATTGACAGATGAAGTTATTGCTTCAAAAATCAAACGCATTTTAAAATCATTAGAATATAGATATAACATTGTTCTTCGAGCATAATTGACATTTTTTACATAAATATTTGCAATTAAAAATATTATATGTTATAATGCAACTATAATTTTAATATAAGAACAATGGGGGGAAAATGAGTAGACTTCCAAGGAAGTCTATTTTTTTACTCAAATTGACACAAGGAGAAAACTAATGAAAAAAATATTAATCACAATAAGCATATTTATGTTATTAATTTGTGCAGGGTGTGTACCAAAACTTAATCCAATAGAAACTGGAGAGTATTATGCAGAAGGTGAAAAAGAAAACAAAGTTTTCAAAAAAGCAAAATTAGAAATATATGAAATAACAAAAGAAGAATATGAATTAGCAAATGGGATAAATGTATTTGAAGATGCAACATATAGAGGAAAAGAAAATCATCGTTATTTATCAATAAAAATCTATGTGTATTCAGAAGAAACACAAAATTACGAATTAGTAACACTTAGCGAAATAAAATTTGCAGAAGGAACACCACATTGTTATGATGGTAAATCATATTTAAAAATTGGAGATACAGAATATAGTGGATATTATGATGCAGCTTTAGCATTTGGTATAGATAATGAAAAGCATATAAGTGTTTTTTCTGATCAAAAAGGATATGAAGAAGCATTTGAATTTGCATCAAATAAAAATCAAAATGAAGGGGAAAACTAATGAAGAAAATTATTAAATTTATACTAGTATTTGTAATAGTATAGGTGAGCATGTTCATAGTTATGTTTATTTAAAAAATAACGCAAAAGAACACATGTTACAATGCTTTTGTGGCGATGAAAAAAGTGAAAATCATGACATAGGCTTTGTGGCAACAGGACATGTAGTTGTAAAATGTAGCAAGTGTCAAGCTAGTGTATATGTAGATCATGTTTATTACTATATAAATTCAGAAGATGATCCTAATGAACATTATGCTGAATGCGCATGTGGACAAAGAATAACCGAAAGACATGAGTGTAATGAATATGTTATTGATGATGACCATACTCATCAAATAGTTTGTAAATGTGGTAAATCACATACATATAACCACGTGTTTGAATATTATTATGATGGAATTGATAGTGAGTCACACGTTGAACATTGTGAATGTGGTGCATCAATGCGTATAGCTCATGTAATACTTGAAGAAAATGGTGTAATGATTTGCTTGTTTTGTAGATACATCCCAGAACAATAGTATTTTTTAGCAATATTAGGTTTCTAATATTGCTTTTTTTTGACAAAAAATGTTCTCTAGTAATTGCTAATTCATTGTTAAAAAAACAATAATATAGTATAATCAGTTTAATAATGAGGAAATGGCATATGGAAGAAAGAAAATACAAAAGGATTATAGTTTTGGGTTCCACGGGATCAGGTAAAACAGTTTTATCTAATTCAATTTCAAAAAGAACAGGAATACCAGTAGTTCATCTAGACAAAGAATATTGGCTTCCTAATTGGGGACGTCCTACTCAAGATGAATGGATAAACAAATTATCAGCGTTAGTAAATAATGAAGAATGGATAATGGATGGCAATTATATTGAATCACTAGATGAAAGATTAAAACAAGCCGATTTAGTAATTGTTTTAGATATCGAAAAAAATAAATGTATTAGGGGAGTGTTTTTTAGAACTTTAAAAGGCATATTTTTCAAAAGACAAGATCTTAATGAAGGATGCCATGATTCATTTAATACAGAGTATCGTGAATTAATCACATGGGCAAAATTGTTTAAAACAAATTATTATCCAGCATTAATGCACAAATGTTTTCAATATCAAAATGTTGACATTCAAATTTTTAGATCAAGAAAGGGAGCACATGATTTTGTGCAAAAAATATTGAAATGAAAAGAATAACAAAACTAATTTTTGCTATAGGTATTTTTAGCTTTTTATTTTTAATTAGTTGCCATAAAAAAACGACTATGGTAGTTGTTAAATTTGACAATGAATCATATACCATTGAAGCTGGTACAACCATTAGTGAACCAGAAACACCAGTTCGAGAACGATTTGAATTTTTGGGTTGGTATAATGACGATACAAAATTTGATTTTTCAACCAAAATTACAACCAATTTGGAACTAGTATCAAAATGGCAAAGAACCAAATGCTTAATTAAATTTAATACCAATTGTGATGAAGAACTACCAGATATTGAGATTGACTATGGTGCCACATTACCAACTATAAAGAGTTTGGAAAAAGAGGGGTTTGAATTTATCGGCTGGTATAATGGTGATGAAAAAGTAACAGATGCTAATCTAATATATGATGATTTAGAATTAGAAGCAAAATGGCAGTCAAAAACATTTAGGGTAGAATATAGAGATGAAAATGGCAATATAGTTGAAGTAAAACAAGTAGAATATGATAATTGTTTAGATGAGCCAACAGCACCAATAAAAGAAGGTTATGACTTTCTTGGTTGGTATATTGGTAATACTAAATTTGATTTTTCTATGCCAATTACATCAAATAAAAAATTATATATGAGATGGGAAATGAACCGTAAAACATTAAATGAAACTTTGGCTAGTTTAATACCTGAAGTAATTGATTCGGATATTAAATTGCCAATGCAATTAAACAATTCTTCGGCAGTTCTTACATGGAGCTCCTCTAATGAAGAAGTATTTTCTAATTATGGTAAAGTAACTAGATTAACTCAAGATGTTGAAATAGAAATAAGCGTAAGAGTTGAAACTGAATCATATGTTTACAATTTAAGTTTTAAAACAAAAATTGCAAAAATTGATTTAAAACCTCTTAATTATGGTAGCATTGTTAGTGGATATCTATATGACAGTGGTAGTTTTAAAGGATTAACTGATTCAGCTACTCAACAATTAGATATTATAAATTATTCATTTGCGCAAATATCATCAGGAAAATTATATATTTCAGGAAGTATGGATACCGAAAAAATCCTTTCTTATCGTGAAAAAGGTGTAAGAATAGTACTTGCAATTGGTGGCTGGGCAAGTGGTGGATTTAGTACCGCAATGCGTACTGAAAGTAGTAGGAAAGTATTAATAGATTCAATAATGGAGGCACTAAAAAAATATCAATTTGATGGAATTGATATTGACTGAGAATATCCAACAAGCGGTGCTGCAGGAATAGACTATCATCCTAGTGATAAAACTAATTTAACTCTTTTTTGTAAATCATTAAAAGAAGCAATGTTAGCATATCGTAAAGATTTAATATTATCAATAGCGGTAACTACTAGCGATTCATTTTATGATTACAAAGCATTAGATGAATACATTGATATATTTAATTTAATGACCTATGATTACGCAATGGGTAACAATGCTTATCATGATTCTGCTCTATATAGTAGTGCATATGCTAGTTCCAGCATGGACAGAGCTGTTAAATTTATGAGTTCTAGAGTAGATAGTAAAAAAATAATACCAGGTGCTGCATTTTATTGTCGAAGAGGCTTTTTTGCTAGTACAAATAATCAAAACCTTGGCGCAAGCTTATCAACATCAATGGCAAGTAACCCATTAGCCTTTGCAAAATTAAAAGAGTTGATGTTAAAAGATACTACATATGTTGAGATGTATGATGAAGTATCTTGTGCTGCGTATATCATAAGAGCTGGTATGTTCTATAGTTACGATAACGAAAGAAGCATCAAAGATAAGTGTGAGTATGTCAAGAATAACAATCTTGGTGGATTAATGTGTTGGGATTTAACGCAAGATTATGTTGATAATGAAGGTACATATGTTTTATTGAATAGTATGTACGTTAATTTGAAAAAAGATGAAAACAGTGCTGAATAGATTTATTTAGCACTATTTTTTTATTAATTCCAGTTGCCAATCTGAAGTATAAATGAAAAAATGTTATATTTAAGTCAAAAAATTAATAAAATATTAAATAATATGTTATAATGTAAATAGATAAAATTACACAACTGTGTAGAAAGGAATTGACATGGATATAGGAAAAAGAATCCAAGAACTAAGAATTAAAAATGGAATGAGTGTTGAAGAATTAGCAAGTGCTATTAATGATACACCTGAAAAAATAAACCAATACGAAAATGATGAACTAGAACCATCATTAGATAAGAAATTAGCTATTGCCAATACTTTTGGGGTAGGACTAGATTATTTTACAATTATCAATCATTATAACTTTGATTCAACAAACCAAAAAAATTATGAAGAAAATGAGGAAACAACATCAGTTGAACCAATTGAAGGAACAGTAGAAGATTCAACCGAACATATAGATCAACCAATTGGTAGTGCATCAGTGAAATATGACGAAGAAACTTATGATACTTTATTTGGCAAAAACTCAACAAGTGCTTTAGCATTTAATATCATTTTTTCAATTTGCTATATTATTGCGGGCTGTATGTTTTTAGGATATGATAAGGCATATTTTGTTAGCATTATTCTCTTTATTTTAGGAATAGGACAAATTACAAGAACAATTTATGGCAACATTAAACAAAAGCAAGTAAAAGCTAATTGGCTTCAAACATATGGTAATCAAAAGCGTGAGTTTACATTTTATGATGATTATATGATTGTTAGAAAAGATGATGCGAGTGAAGAAGAAAAGAAATTTTACTATAATGAGTTTCAACCATTCATTGATACTACAAAATATTTAATAACTGCTCATAAAACTCAACAAGGTTTAATAATCATTATTGATAAAACGACAATTGATAAGGAAGAACTACCTAATATTACAAATGCATTGCATTTAAGTAATGTTGAAATTATTGGTCAAAACAAACCTGAAGAAACTGGCAATAAAAAATTAAATACCATAGCGTGGGTATTGGTGTTCGCTTCGTTTTTTGCGACAGGAATAGTCGGTATTTTATTTCAACTTATAACTAGAAATAATTATTTGTGGATTAACGTATTAAAGAATGTAATTGCCTTATTAATTCCAATTAGTAGCATTGTGGTTGGTATAATTTTTAGAATAAAATATAATTTTAAAAGTATCAAAAATATTGTAGTTGGAATACTAATGTCACTTATGTGTTTCGCATATATTACTCAAGCAATAACAATTAACCATATTGAAAAAGCTGCCAACAATGATGAAATAATGGAAATAATCAATACAAATATGGATGTTACGCTTCCTAGTGATTATTACACTGAATATTTAGATGAAAAATTAGATTATAAGATTGTTTATAATGAAACTGAATATAGTTGTAAATCATGGCGTATAATTTCATTTGCTAATGCTAAAGAAGCAAGAAAAATTACTGAAAGTTTTTTCTCTAAAATCGATTCCCAAAATCCAGTTGAAAGAAAATTTAACCCAGATATTACTGTAGTTACAACATTCAGTGGAAAAAGTTATACACTTAAAGATGATACTTACTTTACTGGCTATATTGAAAAAGAAGATAGTTTAATAGAAGTAGAATTTGATATAACAAGACAAGTTATGTTTGTAATTGAGTATGAAAAGACAAAGTAAAAAAAGCCTCAAAAAGGCTTTTTTTATTTACTTTATATAATCATCTAGGTTTAATTTTGATTCGTATTTTATCTTGGAAATATTATCTAAATTATTTAAAACATTATATATTTCTTCAACAATTGCTTTTGGGGTTGATGTCCCACTAAAAAGATGTATTTCTTGATAAATCTTTAAATCATCAAGATTTAATTCATTAACACTTGAAACAAATATTGTATCAACATTATTAATTCTCTTTGCCATTTCATATAATTTAGTAGAGTTGTTACTAATTGAATCACCTACCACAATAATTAAGGTAGGGACATTATTATTTTTAAACAGTTTTAATTCTTGTTGCCTATTTTCGGTAATTTTGCATAGCATGTCTAACTTTTCAATGTTAGGATATTTATTTATTAAAATTTGGTATGCTTCATTTATATCATAAGAAGACATTGTAGTTTGATGGCATAATGCAATTTTACCAGTTATATCTGGTAAATTATTTTCATCATATAGGGTAACGTTAGGGTAAAAACTCATAGCCACTTCTGATTCTGGATGACTTTTTTTACCTATAAAAATAATGTGATAATTATCTTTAATCTTATCTTCCATTGCTTTAAACATTTTTTCAACGTATGGACAAGTTGCATTAACAATATTTAAGCACTTATTAATTGCCTTTTCTTTGATTGCTTCACTAACTCCGTGAGCTGTAAAAACGACAGTCCCAGATTCAATCTTATTTAGTAAATTGTCTCTAGTATCACCATCAAGTACAATCACGTTGTTGTTTTTTAAATAAAGGTTTATATAGTGGTTATGGATTAGGCTTCCTAATAAATAAATGGGTCTTGGTAAATCTTTGTTAGTTATCGTATCACGTACTATTTTAATTGCTCTACTTACACCATAACAAAAACCAATATTTTTAGAAATGTATATTTTTCGCATTTATATCACCAACTCTATTATAGCTAAATTGAAAAAAATATGCAAATTCTTTGTTAATCAATTGAAAAAAAATATGAAACTTGATATAATATACAAGTAAATTTAATAAAAAATACTTAGGAGGAAAATATGTCAATTACTACTGCTGATTTTAAGACAGGTATGACAATTCTTTATAACAACCAAATTTTTACAATTGTTGATTTCCAACATGTAAAACCAGGTAAAGGCCAAGCGTTTGTTCGTACTAAATTACGTAACTTAAGAACAGGTACTACAACAGAATATTCATTCAATGCGGGAGAAAAACTTGAACAAGCAATGATTGAAAAGAAAAAGATGCAATATTTATATGGTGGTTCTGAATACTGCTTTATGGATATGGAAACATATGAACAAGTTGAAATACCTGCAGAAAGACTTCAATGGGAATCTAAATTCTTATTAGAATCTATGATTGTTGAAATTGTTTTCTATGGAGATGAAATTCTTGGTATTAACTTACCTGAAAAAGTATCATTAGAAGTTACTGAAGCATCACCTGCTGTTGCTGGAAACACTGCTACAAATGCATTAAAAGAAGTAACTACTGAAACTGGTTTAGTTGTAAAAGTACCAATGTTTATCGAACAAGGCGATCATATTATTGTTTCAACTTGGGATGGTAAATACAATTCTAGAGGATAATTGGATATAATTACTTGGATTTTTAATCCAAGTTTTTATTTTTTAGATATATCAAACTAACTTTTAGTTAAAAAATTGCTAAATAAATCTAAATATGATATACTTATAATGCAAGAAGGAGAGTTGAAAAATGAAGAAAACACTTAAATTATTTATGTCAGTATTAATGACATTTATGCTTATTTTTGTTTATTCCTTTGGTAATCTAGTTTATGCAAATGGAACTAAAATTGAAGAAAGTGAATATGCTAGTTACCAAGAAAAAGAAACATTAAAAGAAATGGATTTAGGGTATGGTATTAAATATACTAATGTTAAAGCTATTTCTACTGCAAAACGTTGTAATAATCAATCAGATGTAATTGATAGCTTACAAAATGTTAATTTTGTTAGTGTTCCTAGTAGAAAGGATGTAAGAATAGTTAATTTTACATATCCAAATCCGCAAGGTTGGACAAAACAAACATTAACAAAAGTAGTTGAAAGGTTTGAAAATGATAATCCAGGTTGGACTGTAATTGCGGGAGTAAATGGTGATTTCTATGATATTAAAGGCTTAGATAAAGCTTTACCATATCATACAACAGGGTCTGCCCTTTCTAATGGCGATTTGTTAAGAGTTGTTGAGTCTAAAAGTATAGGTTATAAAAATGATGGTAGCAATAATTCATTTGTCGCAACTGAAAAATTAACATTCTCTAAAAATCATTTCTTAACAATATATGATGAAAATGAAAATATAATATATGAAACAGAAGTAGAATTTTTAAATACTGAACCAGGTGACAATCAAACCGCAGTATATTACACATATAAAGAAAATGTTGGGGGTGGCACACCAAACCTAATTACAACAACTGTACCAAGTCAAAACAGCTATATTGTAATTAGTGCAAATAGATGTCTTCCAACTAAAAATGTTGTTTTTGCTAAAGGAACTATTGATAAGATAAATGAGACTAGAGAATTATCTTTTGGTCAATTTGCAATCGTAACTAAAGATGAAAAAGTCAAAGAAAAATTAGCTAGTGGTACATTAGTTAGAATTCAAAAAAAGGTAACAGGTGATCTTGAAGATTGTGACCAAATTCAAGCAGTAGGTTCTACCCTTGTTGAAAACGGAATAGTGTCTACTAATAATTCTGATGGTATGAGAGAAGACCGTCATCCACGTACTTGTATTGGTATTCAAGAAAATGGTAATTTATTCTTCTGTGTTATTGATGGACGGCAAGCTTCAAGTGGCATGTATGGAATGACTCAAGATGAACAAGGTGTGTTAATGAAATACTATGGATGCACAATGGCATATAACATTGATGGTGGTGGTTCTTCAACTTTTGGCATTAGAAACGAAAAAGGCGAATTTGTTGTTGTAAATTCACCTTCAGATAATAATGAAAGACAAAACGCTAATTTCTTATTAATTACTGTACCATCACTTAAAATGAAATACTCTGATTACACAGATACTTCATTAGTAGCATCATATGGTAAAATTTCAAAAGATGTTGAAATTAAAAATGTAAAAGTATTAATTGATAATCGTGAAATTAATATGACTAGCAACGAATTATTAATTGATGATCTTAAGCCTGCAACAACATATCAAATAAAATATAATTATGATGTTACATATAAAGGTATAAAAACTAATAAAACAAGCTATGTAACAGAATTTACAACCGGAAAAGCAGCACCTTATTTAGCAAACGGTTATTTTGATATATTAGATGATACATTTATTCTAGAGTATGATGTTGTTGATATCGAAGGATTAATTACATTTGCTTCAGTTAACTATGGTAACAAAACTGATTTTGTAACTGACATAAGTTCAGACTATATTGAATGTGATCTTTCTTCTTTATCAAATTTATCTACTTATATAAGTATTGATTATGATGTAAAATCTTCTCCAAATAGAACTGGTCACAAGAACTTTGTAATAACTTGGTTGCCATGTGATGTAAACTATAATGAATATTTAGAAAAAGATGTAGTTGCAATTGAAGATATAGTAAAAAAAGCAAACGAAAAAATTGTAGAAAATTCGTATGATTTAACTAAATCAGTAGAAATTATTAAAGAAGCAAGAGAAGAAATAAGTAAGATAAAAACTGCAAGCGAACATGCTAGTGCGTCTCTAGAAATGTCAAAAAAAGATGCTAAAGAAAAAGTATATAAAAGTATTGAAGGTAAAAAATATAGTAAGAAAAATCAAGAAAAAGTAAATCAAATCCTTAAAGATTTTGAATCAAAATTAAATGAAGCAACTGATCTAGATACAGTTCAAAGTATAGCATCACAAGCATTAGCAAATTTAAATAAGATAAAAACAAGTAATTGTAAATCAAGTTCCGCAACAATAGTATCTATAATTGCATTAACGTTATTTATTCCACTTGTTGTAATAAGTAAGAAAAGACATTAATATTTTAAACAAGAGTTAGCATTTTAACTCTTGTTTTTTTTACACAAAAATTGTAAGATATAAAAAAATATTAAATGGAAATAATAAATGTGAAAGTGAGGCGAAATTATGAAAAAAACAATAACTTGCAGACCTTGTAAAGAACAAAACAATTGGGAAATAAAAGATCAAAACGGGAATGTTTTAAATGAACATTATGAAACTAAGGAAGCATGTGTATGTGCTGGTAAAAAATTAGCAACTGAATGTGGTTGTGGATTAACAGTTTGTGACCATACTGAAACGAAATAAGGGCATTGCCCTTATTTTTAATATAGAAAGTAAAATAAATAAGTCATTTTTCTTGCAACAGTATTTAAAATATGCTATAATATTAAAGCATTGTTGAAAAGGCGGGCGTGGCGGAACTGGCAGACGCGCTAGACTTAGGATCTAGTTCTTTTGAGTGCAGGTTCGATTCCTGTCGCCCGCACCAATGGTTCCATGGTGTAGTGGTTAACATGCCAGTCTGTCACACTGGAGATCGCGAGTTCAAGTCTCGTTGGAACCGCCATTGTTTATGCGCCAGTAGTTCAATTGGATAGAATACTTGACTACGGATCAAGGGGTTGTGGGTTCGAATCCTGTCTGGCGCGCCATTTATTTGACTTTTTGAACAAATTATAGTATAATACATAAGACTTCGGGACTTAGCTCAGCTTGGTAGAGCATCTGGTTTGGGACCAGAGGGTCACAGGTTCGAATCCTGCAGTCCCGACCATTTATAATGCAGGTGTAGTTCAACGGCAGAACTTCAGCCTTCCAAGCTGACTACGTGGGTTCGATTCCCATCACCTGCTCCATTTTCTTTTTTACTATGTTTTTATACATAGCTTTTATTTTTTTAGCCCTTTAAATATGGCTAATAGAATTCATTTGTGTCTTAAATAAAGCGGTAATAGAGCAAGGTCTATTATCGTTTTTTATGCTTTGTGAAGACATACATAGACTTTTATTTCTAAAATAGTAACCATACATTCTAATTTATAATAGAAAATAGTGGAAATAAATGTTAAAATATGGTATAATAATGGTGTGAAGGGGGTATGAAAATGAAAAATAAAAAAATAAAAGACTTCGCATATCAACAATATAAAGGTGCACATAGAATCTCATTATTTACAATACCGATTTTGATTATATTTACAGTTATATTTACGATAATAATGATACGCCAAGGAGTAAAAGATGTAAAGCTATATTTAGGATTGGGTTTTGCAATAATAATAGGCATAATAAGCTTTTTTTTCTCTGTGTATATACTAAAGAAATGTGATGAAGAAGACAGACAATAGCTACCTATTTCCACATCACGATATGAAAAAATTAAGAAGTATAAATCTACGAAATAGGTTTATACTTTTTTAATTATGAGATTTGATAATTTAGTCAATTGTAATAAACCTGTATTTGACAAATACTTACAAAAGTAGTATAATTAACTAAAAATAGATGAAAAATAATTAGAAAGGAGAATAATATGTCTGAAGAAATGATGTACTTCGGTAAATACTTTTTACTAATACTTAATGGCTATTTAATAGGTAGCATTCTTTTTGGCTATTTAGTTACAAAACTTATAAAACATGTTGATACAATTAAAGACAGTGATGATCATACTCCTGGTATTGCTAATGCCTTCAAATTAGGCGGACTATCTTGTGGTATTATCGCAGTGGTTTTAGAACTACTTAAAGGTTTCCTTCCTGTTTATATTGCAACTTTTTTTGTAAATCCTGATGATTATTTATTCATTTTGGTTATGTTAGCTCCTGTAGTAGGACATGCATATCCACTATATTATGGATTTAAAAAAGGTGGTAAATGTATTGCCGCAAGTTTTGGCGTTTTCTTAGGATTAATACCAAATCTTTTACCTGTGTTGATTCTTGCTTTCTGGTTTATTTTTTTCTCAGTAGTTTTAATTATCAACCCTCATGCCTTAAGAACAGTAGTAACCTATATTTGTTGGATGGTAACAATGATTTTTGCGACAATATTCATAATAAAATCTATTCCGATCTTATTGTCGACAATATTAGTTGGTGCAATGGTTATATTTAGGCATAATAAGGCCCTTAAGAAATTAGAAGAAAAAGAAATAAAGTTTATTTTTAAAAGAGGTTAGATATGAAAATATTATTGCTATCTTGTAAAACTGGCGGAGGACATGACGCTGCAGCAAACGCTCTAAAAGAACAATTTGAAAAAATGGGACATGAGGCATTCGTTTTTGATTATTTGACTTTAGCTGGCGAAAAAGTTGCTAAAAGAGTTGCCAATGTTTATGTTAAAACTGTTCAAAAAATGCCTAGTGCATTTGGATGTGCCTACAATGTTGGAATGTTTATCAGCAAGCGTACCAAAAAATCACCAGTATATTTAGTTAACCAAAAAATGGATAAATATCTAGAACCTTATCTAGAAGAACACCCATATGACGCAATTGTTATGACTCATTTATATCCAGCCGAAACTTTAACTTCAATGAGAAGAAAAGAAGGTGCTAAATTGCCTCCAATATTTGGCGTTTTAACTGATTATACTTTAACACCGTTTTGGGAAGAAACTGAATGTGATGAATACGTTATTCCTCATAAAGATTTAATGGATGAATGCGTTAGAAGAGGTTTACCAAAAGAAAAACTTCATCCCTTTGGAATACCTTTTTCACCTAAAATACTTGCACCATATAGTCAGATCGAAGCAAAGAAATTATTAAATTTAGATGAAAATAAAAAAGTAATTTTGTTAATTGGCGGAAGTATGGGAGCTGGTAAACTCGTAGCGCTTACCAAATCTTTTTCAAAAGAGGAAAGAATAAATGATTTTCAAGTGATTGTAATATGTGGTAATAATGAAAAAATATACAATAAGTTAGTAAAAGAATATAAAGACAACCATGCCTTTGTAATAATGGGACATACTAACCAAATGCCAATTTTAATGAAAGCATCTGATATTGTATATACAAAACCTGGTGGTCTTACTTCAACTGAAACAGTTGCCAGTAGAAAACCAATGATAATAACTTATCCAATACCAGGATGTGAAAATGCCAATCGTGATTTTTTTGTATCACATAATATGGCATTATCGGCTAATACTCCAGATGAATTAGTAAAAGTTGGAATTGATTTGTTAGATGATGATCGAAAAATTGAGGCAATTAAAGATGCTCAACGTATCAACATTGATGAAAATGCCACGGTTAATATTACTAACTTTATATTAAACTACTTAGAAAAATAAAAAATGAGGTATCAATTTTCGATACCTCTTTAATATTAATTGATGAATGTATAAACAACTATTCCTAAGATTGCGGAAAAAAGTAGTAACAATATGGTATTCAATTTCTTTTTAAATGCAAACTTGATGACTAAAAATGTTCCTACTAATAATGAAAAAATGATTAAAGGCCTAAAATCAAAGGTAAAGGAAGATAAAGAATTATATCCAATATTTTTTAAGAAAATAATTAATCCTGTAGAGATAATTAAAGAAATGATAATAGGTTTAACGCCATTTAAGAAGGCCTTGAATATTGGATTATTAGTAAAATGTTTTAAGATACTCGCAATAAGAATAATTATTATAAAGGATGGAAGAATTACCCCAATTGTAGCACAAACGGCTCCTAAAAATCCAGCTTGAGTAGAACCTACATAAGTTGCCATATTAATAGCTATTGGTCCAGGAGTTGATTCGCAAATACCAATGAAATCATAAAATTCATTTTCGGTAAGCCACATCCTAGCAACTACAGTTTCTCTAATAAGAGGAATCATTGCATATCCTCCACCAAAAGTAAACAAACCAATTTTTAAAAATTCTAAGAACAATAAAAGGTAAATCATATGTTTTCCTTCTTTCTATAGGAAGATATAGCATATACGAAAATACCAATTATTCCACCTAAAACAATAAATAAGATTGATGAGAAGTTAATATTAAATAACTGAATAATAATTAAAGTAATTATTTATACAATAAAAACAATTAACCATACTAATTTTTTATCCATTTTGATTAACATCTCAATGCCGGCTTTAATAATCAAAAAAGCAATGGCACATTTAATTCCAATGAATGCGTATTGAGCAATTTCATATGATAGTAAATTTTTAAAGAATAATGAGATAATGAAAATAATGATAAAAGAAGGTAAAGTTACACCAAGGGTAGAAAATAAACTCCCTAAGAACTTTTTTTGTTTGTAACCTATAAATGTTGCTACATTAATTGCAATTGGTCCGGGAGTAGATTCGGCAATCGCAATTATTTCTAACATTTCATCTTCAGTAATCCATTTTTTCTTTTCAACAACAATTTCTTTGAGTTGAGGAATCATTGCATAGCCACCGCCAAAGGTGAACAAGCCAATTTTAAAAAATATATAGAAAAGTTCTAAATTACATCGCATTTTAATCACCGATATAGATTATATCACTTTTAAGAAAATATTTTAAATCTTTAGCAACTAAAGAAATAGCTCTTGTTTATAAATTGATAAATTTAAATAATTAGTGTATAATATATAAAAAAGGTGGTGGTTAAATTGATATTGTTAATAGATATTGGTAATACTAATATTGTACTTGGTATATCAAAAGACAATCAAATAATAAATACATTCAGATATGTTACAAATTCTTTATTAACTGAAGATGATTATTATCAAAAGATAAGTTCATCACTTAATAAATATTTTAAAGATGATTTTGTTGAGGGAGCGATTATTTCAAGTGTAGTTCCTCAACTAGACCATGTTTTTAACCAAATGATTGAAAAATATTTTAAAGTCAAGGCGATGAATGTTGGACCTGGTTTAAAAAGTTGTTTACAAATAAAAATTGAAAACCCTAAACAGCTTGGTGCCGATCTTTTATGTGATGCGGTGGGAGCATACATTAAGTATGGTGGACCTACCATCATCATCGATATGGGTACCGCAACAAAATTATTAGTTGTCACTAAAAATAAAGAATTCCTAGGTGGTGCAATTTGTGCCGGTATTAAGGGCTCAATGGATAGCCTAGTTACAACTACTTCAAAATTGTCAAGAACTTCACTAGAAGTCCCTAAAAAAGTTATTAACGGTGATACATCGCAATGTATTCAAAGTGGAATACTTTATGGACATATTGCTATGGTTGAAGGTTTAGTCAACAAAGCAAAAGCCGAAATTGGTGATTCTTCAACAAAAGTAATTGTCACTGGTGGTTATTCTAATGTAATAAAAGCTTATTTAGATAGTAGTTATATATATGATGCTAACTTACTTTTAGATGGTATGCTTTTTATATACAATAAGAATAAATAAAAAAATTTAATAAAACCATTATTTGTTTCATATATAAATAGTGGTGATAAAATGCAAAATAATAATAATATAAAAAAGGTTGTTCCTGAACCTTTATTGTTTATACATACTGTTTCAACCCCTATTATGTCAAATGGTTCTCAAAGATACTATGATAGTAGAGATCCTGAAAAATCAAAAAGCAAAGAGAAAGCAGAACTAATAATAGGCAAAGAAGAAAACAAAAAAAGTGAAATAAGAAAAGCAAAGAAAATTGATGAATTATTATTAAAAAAAATACAAAATATTGTACAAATGTATAAGTTAGAACATCCTATTCCAACTATCATTGAAACCAATAATAATGAATCATATGAAGGAATACCATTTAAAATAGAAAATGATATGCTTTATGTTAATCAAGATGAACAAATAATTGAAATTAAACTTGACGACATAAAAGATGCAATAATATTAAAAATATAAATAGGAGTTAATTATGAGACAAAGCGGAATCTTACTACCAGTTACATCTTTACCTAGCCCATATGGTATTGGAACTATGGGCAAAACCGCATATAATTGGATTGATTTTTTAGAAAATGCAAAGCAAAGTTATTGGCAAGTATTACCACTTGGTCCAACGTCATTTAAAGATTCACCTTATCAGACTTTTAGTGCTTTTGCGGGGAACCCATATTTAATAGATTTAGATATGCTAGTAGAAGAAGGTCTATTAGAAGAAAATGATTTAAGTGAATATATGACTTCTGAATTAACTATTGATTATGGTTTATTATATAGTTGGCGTTTTAAAATATTAAAAAAAGCTTATGAACGCTTTGATGAAAATGATGAAGATTTTAAAGCATTTAATAAAAACGAATCATATTGGTTAAATGATTATGCCATATTTATGGCCATTAAAAATTATTTTCAAGGTAGATCATGGCAAGAGTGGCCTAACGAATTTAAATTAAGAAAAAAAGTTGCTATTGATAAGTTTATTAAAGGCAATGAGGTAGAAATAAAATTTTATAAATTCATTCAATTTATTTTCGCAAGGCAATGGCACAAGTTAAAAGCATATGCAAACGAAAAAAAGGTTGAAATAATTGGTGATGTTCCAATTTACGTTGCTCTTGATAGTGTAGATGTTTGGTCTAATCCTGAAGAATATCAGTTAGATAATGACTTAAAACCTAAAAGAGTTGCAGGGTGCCCACCTGATGATTTTGCTAAAAAAGGTCAATTATGGGGTAATCCCTTATATGATTATCACAAGATGGAGAAGAATAATTTCAAATGGTGGAACGCAAGAATTAAAAAATCATTTGAGTTATATGATGTAGTAAGAATCGATCACTTTAGAGGTTTTGAATCATATTATTCAATTGATGCTTTAGAAGAAACTGCCGAAAATGGAAAATGGGTAAAAGGCCCTGGTATGAAATTATTTAAATCAATAAAGGATTGTAAAGACTTACATATCATTGCAGAAGACTTGGGTTTCTTAACCCCAGCAGTTCATAAATTACTTAAACAAACGGGATTTCCTGGTATGAAAATACTTCAATTTGGTTTCGATAAAGATGGAGATAGCCCATATGCACCACACAATTATTTACCTAACTGTATAGTTTATACTGGAACACATGATAATCCCCCTATTAGAACTTGGTTTGAAACGCTCGATAAAGAAACTAAACACATGGTAAGTGAATATGTTAATCTAACAAGTGATGATAAAATATGCGATAGAATGGTTAGATTAGCGTTGTCAAGTGTAGCGAACATTGCAATCATTCCGATTCAAGATTATTTAGGACTTGGCATTGAATCTAGAATTAATACCCCTTCAACTAGTGAAAACAATTGGCAGTGGCGTTTAGATGAAAAATATATAACTAAAGAATTAGCCGATTATATATTATTTTTAACAAGATTATATCGAAGAACTAATTTTAAAATAGAAGTTTAAAAAATGAACTAATGGTTAATACTAACATTGAGGTGAAAAAAAATGAACAAAATTTTTAAATCAATCTTATTGTTTGTATTAGCTTTTTTATTTTTACTATTAGGAGTAGCCATACTACCATTAATAAGTAATTTAGGTGAAAATATTTTATACTTATTTGTAGGGTTTAGTATTCTTATATATACATATGGTTTATTGCTTATAAAAAGAGTTGTAAAAGCCAAAGGAACTATATATGTACTTTCCCTTACAGAAACGATTTTATTAACAATGATTGCGCTATTTTCAATCATAAATTTTTTCGTAGATATGAATATTATCAGTAATGCATCAATTATTATGGGAATTGCGATATTAATGAGATGTGTAACTGAAGTAATTGTTGCTTATTATATTACTAAAGAAAATAAAACATATTCTTTATCTAGAACACTAGTTAATATATTACTTACAATACTTGGGACAATGTTTATTGCTTCATCAACAATGACAAATAACATATTAATATATGCTTTTTCTGCAATCTTTGTTGTATCTAGTGTAGCAACCATCGTAATGGGAGTAGTAAATTTAAAAAACAAAACAATGTTACAATAATTAAAAAATGCTTTTAATGATAAAGGGATAAATATCTCTAAATCTTTAAAAGCATTTTTTATTATACGTTTATTTGAATATTATTTTTTATTATGTTATAATTAGTCATATTTAATAAATAAATGACAAGGAGAAAATATGGGAAGTTTTAAAGATATTATAATAAAAATAGGTGATTTCTTTTCTAATTATGGTATTAATATTGTTGCCGCAATACTAGTATTCATAATTGGTTATTTTTTAATTAAATTATTAACTAAAGTACTAATGAAAATAGTATATACTACGAAATTAGATAACGCAATAGGTGGATTTATTGTAGCTTTATTAAAAGTAATATTATGGTTGCTTCTAGTTTTTGCAATTGTTTCGATTTTAGGACTTTCAGGCAATTCATTTTTAGTTGCTTTTTCGTCAGTTGCTCTAGCAATAGGTATGGCCTTAAAAGATTCGCTAGCAAATATTGCCAATGGTATTATAATCATTATAACTAAACCATTTAAAAAAGGTGATCATATTTCGGTTGGCTCTTGTGAGGGAATTGTAAAGAATATAAAAATTTTAACTACGGAAATTTATACGTTTGACAATAAAAAAATAGTTATGCCAAATAGTTCAATAGTAAATAATGCCTTAACCAATTATACTGCTAATCCTACAAGAAGAGCTGATATAGTTATTGGTGTTTCTTATGATTCAGATGTAAAATTAGTAAAGAGGGTATTATATGGCATTCTAGTAGAACATACATTAGTTTTAGATATACCAAAACCGGCAATTATTATTAAAGATTTTGGCGATAGTTCAATAGATTTTCAAATGAAGTTTTGGACCAAAACTGATGACTACTATTCCGCAATCAATGATATCAAAGAAATAATTATTGAAAAGTTTAGAGAAAGTAATATAGAAATACCTTACAATAAACTAGATATACAATTAATAGAAAATGGCGGAGAAAGAAAATGAAGATAAAAGCAAAATCATTTCTGGCAATAATAACAACAATATTGAGCACTATTTTATTAAGCGTAATATTAATAGTTAATGCCAAAACCTATAATGTTCCAAAATATGATGATATAGTAAATCCTGGTTCTGGTTCGGGATTATCAGCTCCAGTTACTAAATTTGATGTATTTTCTACTGATACAAGTGATGATAAAAATTATGCAACGAATAAGATAATCAATATACCGGTATCAGAGGTAAAAACATTTATTTTAGATTATTATACAATTAACTGGTATGCTAGTTATCCAATTCAAGAATTAACTTTTGAAGTAGAGGATAATGAAATTATTGATATTAATTATTATAGAAATGGAGTTGCATCTGGAACTAGTAGTAAAGTATCAAATAGTAAAACCATTTTAGATAATAATCTACCCGAACGTGTGCTAAATAAAAAAATAAATACCGATTTTCCGAAACTATCGTTTGAGATAACGGGTTTAAAAGAGGGGATAACTTGTTTAAACATTACGGTAAAATCAGAACATAAATACGGAAATAATCAAACTACTGAAGAAACATTAAAGATTTTAATTAACGTATCTTCAAAAGAATTAATTGATATCCCTAATTACATTAACTTATATTTAGGTAGTGGAATCCACAGTGGTGCCAAACAAATTAAATATGTAAGCGAAGAAAAAATAGGTATTTTAAATGATATAGTAAGTTCAGTAAGTATAATTGAACCAATTGAAGTCACAAATTATAATGATGAATCGGTTGATAAAATAATGCATCGTATTCTAACTGATGATAAAATATTAGTTCAAAACGATAGTTTATCTTTCATTGATACAAGTAGTGAAGCATCATTTACGGTAGAATATTATGTACTAACTTCTGAGAATCTTGAAATTGAAATTGCTTCATATAGTTTTAGTGTTATATTTTATAATTTAAGTGATTTTGAAATTAAATATAATGGTACATCATTTCCAGATAATGGTGTATATGAATCAGGTGCTAAAATAACTATTGAAACTTCAGAAAGATTAAAGCCTTATTTATCTGATTTAATTGTTGCGTATATTCCAACATCAGCTGTGGATGTATTGCCTTATGTAGAAGATAGTGTATATGTTATTAATAAGGTAAGTGCAGAAACTAACATTATAATTGGTGACAAACTTATGGCTCTATCAGGACTTGCCAATTACGAATCAACATGTCAGTTTATTAATCTTACACTAAAACCTGATAATGTAATAGATAGAGAATATCCACGAGAAATTGAACTAGATGAAAACTATGTATTTGAAATGGATAAAATTCTGGACGAAATAATTGAAATAACTAATATTAATGCTTTTAATGAAAACACAATATTTAACATAATATCTGATGGAGTTATAAACGTTTCTTTTACAGAAAAGAATCAAATAAAGTTAAATTATGAGTCAGAAGAATCAATCACAACAACGTTTAGAACAATTCTAACGGTTGAAGCAAAATTAGACAATGGAGTTACGCTAACAAAAACTATTGCCATATCACTTGTTCCTGGATATGGATACAAATATACATTCAATACTGTAAAAGTTACTTTGTTAGAAGGTGAAACAAAAACAATTACTTTAGGATATTTAGATCCTGATTTTATTGAAATAACAGGAGATGCTTATGTATCAAATTACTACTTAAAAAATGGTAACGCAATGGTTATTCAAAATCGAACCTTTCGTAATAAATTCGATATCTTTGGTTATAAGGTTGGAACCGATACTGCTTATTTTGTTATTTATGATCAAGTTGTAGAAGTAGAAATTACTATTAATGATAAAAATAATAATAATAGAATTGTTCAATTTGATTTCTTAGAAGGAAGTAATTTATCTGTTTTGGCAAGTAATTCAAAAACTTATTTGACTATTCCCGATGAATATTTAGATTTAAATTTTAACTTTATAGTTTTAGATAATGAGATCCTAACAATTGAAAGTGTTAATGAAAATAGACTTTCAATAAAAGGGTTAAAGGATGGTACTACACAAATATTTGCGTATGCTCAAAAAGACAATGTTTTCTATAATGCGGTAATAAATATTAAGATAATTACAAAGCTACCTAGACTATATATAGTGTATGATAAAGAAGATACGACTAAATCACTTACAAAGTATGATACTATTAAGATTTCATACGATGCCTCTAATTTTGATTTTTCACAAAATACAATTTATAGATGGTATTTAAACGATGAATTAATTTATGATAATGTTAAAGAATTTGAAAGAAACTTCGATGAAGGTATCAATACATTAAAATTAGTAATAATTGACAGTGATAACAATATAGAATTAGAAACTACTCAACAATTAATGATTTCAAGCGTAGAAAATATTGAAAAAACTTTATCAATCAACGCTGATAAAATAATTTATGTAGACTTGCATCAAGGTAATTTTGAAATAAGTGCCTTGTTAGATGGAGTATTAGATCCTAATTATAAATATTTGTGGAGTATTTCTAATTCATCAGTTTGTAGAATTTCCATAAATGGAAATGAAAAAATAATCCTAGAACCGTTATATGTTGGTGAAGTAGATTTAACTGTTATGACCAATATTTCTAAATATGAAGAAATATTTATTAAAAGTGAAATTAAAATCGTAGTAATTGAACCAACTTATAAAGTAATTGGTAATACTTTTATTAAACCTAATACTGATCAAACTTTTGAATTCCTTGGTGATGGTAAAACAATATATAATTTAAAACCTATTCTAGAAATTGATGTTGATGGTCAAAAATTTGAAGATTATACGATAAGTAATAAAGGAATTAAAATTAATAAAATAAAAAAAGGTAAATATTCAATTAATGCCAATATAAATGGCGAAACTGTTGAGTTAAATTTTGATGCCACTAATTTTAATCTCAAAGAAGTGGTCAAACTTGTTTTACCATATTTATTTGTTATATGTATTATTGTAATAGTAGTAACATTTGCTTTAAAAAAACATCTTAATAAACTAGATTGGACTAAACAAAAAATTAATAATCTTGATAAGTCAGTCGATAAAGTATTAAAGGATAAAAAAGTTACTAAGAAAGAAATTAAACATTTATTGAAAAATTCAAAAAAAGCTAAAAAAATGTTAACTTATTGTATTGATGAAGGAATTGATGAATTAAGTATTGTATTACCAATAATTGATCAAATTATAATGATTCTAACCGCAACATTTAATACTGATGTTAAAGAAGAAACAATGTTAGTAATTGTAAATAATATTAAAAACAAAAACGTTTCAAGATTAGTAAAAGAGTTTACGATAATTAAAAATGAACGTGATGAGTTTGAACAAAAGAAAAAAGATGAAAATGAAGTAATTACTAAAAAACCTCAAAAAGAAAAAAATGCTAAAGATAGTTATCGCGAATATTTAGAATTAAGTAAATATACTGAATCAGATAATGATGAATAAAGACGTTTTAAGACTTTGTATAATATACAAGGTCTTTTTTAAATAAAAAGCAAATAGGTTTATAAGCAATCCAATTTGATAAAAGCAGAAAATATGGTATATTATAAATATATTTGTGAAAGGAGATAACCTAAATGGCATTTATTGAATTAAATGATATATGTAAAGATTATGGTACAAAAGAAACAAAAATAACTGCTTTAAATCACATATCTTTTACACTAGAAAAAAATGAATTGGTTGTAATTCTTGGCGCAAGTGGAGCTGGAAAATCAACGTTACTAAATATATTGGGTGGTATGGATTTTGCCACGAGTGGATCATATCGAGTAAATGGAAGAGAAATTACGACTCTTAACGAAAAAGAAATGGCATTGTTTAGAAGAAATAATGTTGGATTTGTTTTTCAATTTTATAATTTGATGCCTAATTTAACCGCTCTTGAAAATGTTATGTTATCATCAAACCATGTTAGCAATTCAATTAATCCTCAAACAGCATTAGAAATGGTAGGACTAAAAGATAGAATTAATAACTTCCCTTCAAACCTAAGTGGTGGTGAACAACAAAGGGTATCTATAGCTAGAGCGATTGCTAAAAAGCCTGAGATTTTACTTTGTGATGAACCAACGGGAGCACTCGATAGTAAAACGGGTAAATCAATTCTAAAAATATTAAAGGACATTAGTCAAACTGGTGAACAATGTGTAATTGTTGTTACCCACAATGCGAATATTGCAAAAGTTGCTGATCGAGTAATTCGTTTAAGCGATGGAAAAATTATTAGCAATGTGAAAAATGAAAATGTTCTTGATATAGAGGATATCGAATGGTAAAAAGATCTATATTAGGAATAAAAGTAGCAAGAGAAATCAAAAGCAATTGGAAACAATATTTATCAGTTATTTTGATTGCGGCACTAGCTGTTACACTATTTACAGGTATATGGGCTAATTATCGAAGTTTTCAAGATAAGTTGAATACCATATACCAAGAATCTAATATGTGTGATGGTATCGTTATGGTAAAAAATCATGACGAAGAAATTGAAAAGTATTTGCAATCTAAAGGATATGAATATCAAAAAAGATTATACTATCCAACAAGAGTAGATAATACCTCAATTTATCTTGCTACATTTAAAGAAAGTGATAAATTAGATTTACCATACAAAGTAAACATTGAAAATGGTGTAAAAAAAGAAGTTTTGGTTGATAGAAATTTCTTAACTAAAACAAAGCTTAAAGTTGGCGATTTAATTAAATTTAGTATTTCATTTGAAGCATATGACATTGATATTAGTTTACCAATCAGTGGAACAATGAATCATCCTGAATCACTAGAAAATGCTACATACAATGCATCTTTTGTTTATGTAAATCAAGAAGCTCTAATTGAAGAAATTGTAAATTCTTTAGCACCTGAAATAAAAAATTTAATAACGACAATATTTAAAACTACTCCAGAAGAATATATTACCGAAAAACTTGAAAGTTCATATAATCAATATCTTATTAAAAGCGAAAATATTGGAAATCTTTTAAGCACAATTAAAGGAAACTATAAAGATAACGATAATTTTGTTTATGCTTTAAAAACTAGTGAATTACCATCTAATATAACGATTGAAGCTGATGTTTTACAGGCTAAGAAACTATTATATATTTTTCCAGTAATCTTTTATTTAGTTGCAATATTAATAATACTAACATCTATTTCGCAATTAATTAATCGTGAACAAAAAAATATTGGAATATTAAAAGCTCTAGGTTATTCAAAATCGGAAATAATATGGCATTATACTAATATATTCATAGTACTTGGTTTAATTGGTTCGGTTATTGGAATAATTTTAGGACCAACTATTATACCTAATGTAATGGCTATGAAATATAATATTTTATATCAATTACCAAAAATTAAAACTCATTTCTTTAGATTTGAATATTTACTAAGTATGCTGATATTACTAATTATTATTGTCTCTACAAGCTTAATTGCCTGTCATGATTCAGTAAGAAAAGTACCGGCTGAAAGTTTACGAGGAGATAATGCGGTAAAAATGAAATTGTCATTTTTATCTAAAATTAGTTTCTTCAAAAAAATGCCACTTTCTATCTTAATGGCATTTAGAAATATGAAACGTAAATTTAGTAGAACCTTAATGGTAATACTAGGAGTATTAGGATGTACAGCATTACTTGCATGTGGTTTTGGGATTGAAGACACTATCAACCATGGTTTAGACTTGGAATTAGAAGACTATATTCCATATGATATTTCAGCAACTTATTCTGCAAATCAATCTTTTGAAGATACTATTAGTAAAATAGATCATGTTAAATATGTTGATGAATACGCAAAATATAGTGTAAACTTGACAGGTAAGAATGTTATAAGTTCATATGTTTATTTATTACCCGAAAAATCATTTATTTTTAAACCAGATTACAATAATGATGATTGTTTAATATCAAGTAAAGTTGCGAAAAAATTAGGATGTAGTAGTGGAGATGCTATAACATTTATTTATGATGGAAAGCAATACACAGTAACTATTACTAAAGTAGTTGATTTTTGTATTAGTCAAGGTATTTTTATATCAAAAAATTATTTTGAAAACCAAGAACAAAAATTATCGTTTAAACCAACGGGATGCTGGGTAATGACTGATGATACTACTTACAATGAAGAAATCTCTAATCAAATAAAAGATATTGATGGAATAATAAGTTCAATGTCAATGGCTCAAACTCGTGAACATGCCAATAATACGATTGCCTCAATCAAGGTAATGACTTTGACTGTAAAAGTTTTTGCAATATTATTGGCAATAGTAGTATTATATAATTTAGCACTACTTAACTTCAAAGAACGTATCAAAGATATTGCAACATTGAAAGTTTTGGGATTCTCTAAATTAGAAATTGGTTCATCGTTTATAATTGAAATAATTACATTGACTTTCGTTGGTTCATTGATTGGATTATTGTTTGGAAAACCATTATTGATTGCGGTACTTTCAATTAATGAAAATCCCTTGTTATCATATGTCTATTATATAAAACCAATATCATATATTCTTACTGTGCTTCTAACTTGTGGTACAAGTCTTTGTATTAATCTATTCTTTGCGGGATTAACAAGAAAAGTACAAATGGTTGAATCTCTCAAGTCAGTAGAATAAAAAAACTCTTGATTTTTATAGGCCCTTTAAATTAGTTTAGGGTTTTAACCCCTTTAAAGAAGTATTTGGTCAAAAAAATTAATTATTATTGTACATAGTCTCCAAAGCAGACAGTGAGTTAAAATAAAATTATTCACTATTTATTTTGGAGATTTTTTATTATGGAAATGGAAATAAGTAAATAAAGGGAACAAAACATTTAAATTTACATTTTAAATATATTGTGCTTTATGGTATAGTATATTCTTTCTAGTGTTTATCTGAAGCAATTAGTAAATTTTTCTTCTATAATGAAAAAATGCCAATAAAAAAAAGTTTAGGGTTACCCTAGACTTCTTTATTGGTATATATTGACCCTAAACTAATTTATATAATCTTTTTAAACAAGAGTTTTTTATTGTAATTGTTTTAACTTGCTGAGTAGTATATCAAAGGCAACATCGTTGTGACCACCTTCGGGAATAATTATATCCGCAAATCTTTTTGATGGTTCAACAAAAGCAATGTGCATTGGACGAACTGATTCTAAATATTGATTTACAACTGACTCTAAACTTCTGCCACGGTCTTGGATATCACGTTTAAGACGGCGAATGAAGCGAATATCATCAGGAGTATCAACAAAAATTTTAATGTCAAATAATTTTCTAAGCCTTGGAATAGCAAAAGTAAGAATTCCTTCAACGATAATTATTTGAGCTGGTTCAATGTGCTCAGTTTCAGTTTTACGAGCTTGGACAACAAAATCATATAAAGGTTTGTCAATGGCATTTCCATTTTTTAATTCATTAAGTTGTTTAATTAAATAGTCGGTATCATATGAATCAGGGTGGTCATAGTTAGCTTTCCCAGTTTCTGTACGTTGTACTTTATCTTTATTGTGATAATAGTCATCGATTTTAATTAAAGCTACAGTACCAGTTTTAATTGCTTCATCATATAAGCGATTAGCAATAGTAGTTTTACCAGAAGATGTTCCTCCAGCAATGCCAATAATCGTTGGTTTTTTTGTGTTTTGCATCAGTTCCTCCATATATTAAACTAGTTTGTATTATATCACAATTTGTAAAATGATGTTAATAATTAGCCATTTTTCTTTTTTTTAGAAACGTTTTATAGTATAATTATACCAAAGACAATAATGGATAAAAGAAGGTAAATTATGAAAAAAATTGATGAATTAGTAACTATCTTAAAAGAAGCTAACGAGAATAATGTTTGGCATAAAACCATAACCGCATATGGTTATCAATTTGATTATGATACCGTTGTGTATGCTAGTGTATCAAAATATTGGTTTGGCAAAAATGAGATAGAGGAATTTATATGTCCACTAAATTCTGAAAGTGACAATAACAATAGACCTGGAACTAAAAAAGAAAGTACAGAATATATAACTGTTCATGATACTGCATCTTCAAAAGATACCGCCGATGAATATGCTCATGCAAAATACGTAACTAATGGTGGTGGTGGCACTAGTTGGCACTATTCAGTAGGTTCAAAAATGGCATGCCATCAAGTACCTGATGATGAGGTAGCATATCATGCGGGGGACTCACTTGATGTAAGATTTGAATTATTTAATACTAATGTTTCAGGAACTAATAAAAACCCTACTATTACTATAAATGATGGCTTTTATTATATTGATGGTATTAAATCATCAATAAAAGTACCTCAAGTAAGTTTTGAATATCGAAATGATGAATTAGTATATGCATCAGATGGTGTAAAACAAGGAAGAAAAGCTCCTAAAGATGCCAAAGAAGGAAGAACTGATATTGTTTTGACTACTGCCGATATAAATGATGCCGGAATAAGAATAGATCTAAAGGGTGATGGATATTATTATATTGGCCCTACATATTACAATGCTAGTTTTGGAAAAATTGCTAATCGTGGTGGGAACTTAAATAGCATTGGTATTGAAACAATGATTAATCAAGGTTCAAACTTAATGAGAACTTGGCACCGTTGTGCAAAGCTAGTTGCTAATTTATTGGTTGATAATAACCTAGATCCATCAAGAGTTAAACCACATCATTTCTTTAGTGGTAAACCTTGTCCTAATACACTTAGAACTAATGGATTGTGGAATTATTTTATGGAATGTGTAAATACTGAATATAAAATAAGAAAAGACTTTAGTGATATAAAAATTGAATTAATCAATCATTCGCAAGGATTATTAGAAGATGGCTTAATTGATCAAGATCATCTTAATAATAATGTATCATATACAGTTAAATTAACTGATGATAAAGAAACTAGAATAATTGAATTACACAATAAGGTTGAATAGTATGGCATATGTAGTTACAGGCGCAACAGGCCACATTGGAAATAATTTAGTAAAAAGGTTAATTGGATTAAATCAAAAAGTTAGAATACTAACAAGAAGAGTGGATGAATCAATAGATAATTTACAAGCTGAATATAAAATAGGTGATGTTTTTAATCGTGAATTCTTACTTGAAAATATCAACTCTGAAGATGTAGTTATTCATCTTGCGGGGGTAATTGATGTTAAAAATAACAAAAAAGAACAAACCATGAAAATAAACTATGAAGGTACAAAATTAATAACTGATATTTGTATTGAAAAGAAAGTTAAACGTTACATTTATTTTAGTAGTGTTGATTGTATCTATAAAGAAAATGATGAAGAAGTATTTGAACCAACAAAAATATATCCCGATAAGTTTATTGATAACTATAGTCATAGTAAAGCCCTTGCTACTGAATATGTTATGGAGGCTCGTACAAATACCGATGTATCGATTGATATTGTTTATCCTTCTGCTGTAATTGGCACAAATGATTTTAAACCATCATCAATTGGCAACGTAGTTAGCGATATTATTGATGGAAAAATGCAATTTGGAATAAAGGGTGGCTATAACTTTGTAGATGTTGATGATGTGGTTAATGCAACAATATCGATAATTAATAATGAACTAGAAGGTGACTATTTATTAACTGGTACCAATGTTACAGTCTACGAATTATATGATAAAGTAAATGAGCAATTAAATAGAAAGAAAAAAACAATGCATATCCCATTGTTTATTGTTAAATTATTTATCCCATTTACACCATATCTATCAAAATTTGTTTTAAAAACAATTATGGAAAATCACAATTACAATAATCAAAAAATGATAGAGATTTTAAAAATTCAACCTACTTCATTTGAAGACACTCTGAAAAAAACAATTAAATTTTTTGAGGAAAGAAAAAAATGAAAAAAACGTTAATAAAAGTTTTAGGATTAATTGTTTGCCTTCTATTAATTGGTTGTACCGAAGAACAATTAAAAACTCGTTATACCGTTGAATGGATTGGCTTTAACGATGTTATGATAGAAAAGAAAATATATAACGAAGGTAGTAAACTAGATTATCCAACACCGCCAACAATTGAAGGATATACTTTTATTGGGTGGGATAAAACTATTAAAAAGGCTAGCGAAAATGTCGTAATAAAAGCCATTTATGAAATAAATACTTATATAATAAAATTTGTTGATATAAATAATGATTTGATTTTAGAACAAAAATTAACATATAAACAAAAAATAATATATCCTGAGGAACCGACTATTCCAGGATATGAATTTATTGGTTGGGATAAAGATGTTAAATACGCAACAAAAGACTTAACGATAAAAGCAGAGTACATAAAGCTTACTTACAATATTAAGTTTTATGGTATAAATGGTAAATTAATAGATACATTGAATTTATCATATGGCTCACCAATCTACTACCCTACTCCTCCTCAGGTTGATGGCTATCAGTTCGTAAAATGGGATAATGAACCAGAATTTGTAGAAGGTGATGCAGTAATCAACGCAATCTATACAAGAATTGAATTTGAATATACTAATTATTCAAGTTATGTTGAAGATCTTACTTTAGATGATCCTCAAGATATAACCGACTTTATTTCTAAAATAGATTATTTAAATGATTTAATTGGCGAATTAGATGGTATAATATATGGAAAATTTAGAGGTGAAAATGAACTACATGCTTATGATGTAAGTAACTATCGTAGTCGCAACTCATATGGTCATGAAATTGCAATAAACAAGAGTGGCTTAGTTATTGCCTCAAGCACTCTAGTTGATTTACCAACTGATGGACTCATTATATCAGGCCATGGTAAAGCTGGCGATAGTTTAAATAGTAATGTTAAAGTTGGCGATTATGTTATTTATGATAAAGAAAAAGGTACAATAAAAATATATCGTAGTGAAAAAGTTCAAAGAATAGTTACAGCTTATGAAAGAATGAAATCAGCTAAAACTAAGATTATTGACGCATATAATAGCTATAAAGCTCTTGATTATCAAAAATTAAACCTTAAATATTTAGCATCACTTGATACTTTAAATAAAATAATAAGTGATGGTTACCAAGATGGATTAATGAAAACATTAGAATTGTTAGTAGTTGAATTACATTACCTAGCAATTGAAAGCAATGTTATTGAAACTAAAGCCTTTTGGCATTATGCAACTCGCGCAACCGGTTATCCTGAAAAAACAACTAGTGAAGTATGTAACTTTCTTGATAAAGTAAGTGAAATTGGCATTAACACCATTTATCTAAATACTAACTTTGGTGGTGCTTGCCTATATACATCACAATATCTAAAAAATAGAACTACGGGAACATATACTTATGAAGGTTATAAGGACTATTTAGAATGTTTTATTACTGAGGCACATAAACGTAATATTAGAGTAGTCGCTTGGACTAATACTTTTATTTGTGGCGATGGCTATTTACCTAACTATATTAATAAAGATTATGTTGCTATTGATTATAATGGCAAAAATAATTACAATGGTATGTATTTTTATGATATAACTAGAAGTGAAGTAAAGACTCTATTAAATTGTGTATTTGATGAATTAGCCACAAATTATGATTTGGATGGTATCGAATTTGATTTTATTAGGTACCCCGCAAGCAACTTATTATCATTTACTGACACAATTACCGATATTACTAAACTAAATGATTTTTGCTATACTGACAGTTCAATCAACTTATTTAAAGGAAAATACAACATCACAGGTGATGTTAAAACATTAATGCTTAATGATGAAAACATTAGAAAATTATGGCAAGAATTTAAAGTAAATAATGTTACTGAAATGGTAAAGATGTTATCTAGCACCATAAAGAAGGCTAATCCTAACACTAAAGTTAGTGCTGCGGTTATGACAAGTATAAGTGGCGCAATAAAAACATATGCTCAAGATTTCTTAAGTTGGGTAGAAGAAGGATATGTTGATTGCTTAGAACCAATGATGTATGTTGGATCAAATTCGTATTTAATGACAAGACTTGCAAGTTTTGTTGAATTGATTAATGGTAAAGCTGATATAGTAGTTGGTATATCACCAGATAATAACGGTGGTGATGTAATTACTTTGAGTGACCAAATTGCTATTGTTTTAAATTATTTAAATCTAGGCTTTAGTGAATTTTCTTCAAGAAACATTTTTAAAAATGAAGAAATCTTGTTAGGATTAAGTAGTTGTAAGAAAGATTATACCAAGACACAATTGGCAACCAAAGATGAAATAAAAAAAGCATATCTAAAAAAACTAATAGACTGCCTAACAAATTATTATCAATATGTTGCTAAATCGATAGATATGGCTACTTTTAAAGAAGCAATAAATGAAGCATACTATGATACTAATAATTTTAGTAAATTAGTGTTATTAATAAATGAAATACAAAATGAAAATATTAAAAATAAATTACTAGCAGAGTATAACAATATTGCTAGAACAATAGGAGAATGACAACATGAAATATATATTTTTAGCAAAAGAATATGATTTGGTTGTGGGAGATACTTTTGAACTCTTTTATCGCGGAATAATTTGTCTACATAACCCTTATAAATACTATATTCTAGTAAGATGCCCAAAAGGTAATCCATATCCTCGTTATTATACTTTCACACCAAAAGAGGATGAAATTGGTGATTATGAATTAACAATATCATTAATTGATGATGACCATCAAGTAGTAGATTTTGCAACTACAACTCTTCATGTGGTAAAACCAGAAAGACCTACAAAGCATCAAAATGTACTTTGTATTGGTGACAGTTTAACCTTTACAGGGGAATGGCCCAAAGAAGGATATCGAAGATTTACTAAAACTGGTGGTGAGCCAAATGGTTTAGGTTATGATAAGTCATTAACTATGATAGGTACTTGCCAAAAAACGGTAGAAGATGATATCGTTGGCTATGAAGGATATGGATCTTGGACTTGGAAATCATTTTGTACTACCGATGTTGTAAGTACAATTTCCCCAGTATGGGTTGAAGTAAACAATCATAATTTAGATGAAAATGATCAACATAGTGTTTGGAAATCCGAAGGTCTTGAATGGATATTAGAAAGCATCGAAGAAAAACGCTTGAAGTTTAAAAGAGGCAATCTAAACTATACACCAACACCAAAAATTGGTGATAAGTTTATCCATGTTAGTGGTGGAATTCACCATGAAGATATTATAGTAAATAAATATGAATTTGAAATGGGTAATCCTTTCTGGAACAAAGCAATTGAAAATAATGATTTTAAGACATATTGCTCAAAATATGGTTATAAAGGAATAGATTTAGTTTATGTTCTATTATCATGGAATGGTCAATATATTCCATATAATACTAATTTTGATCATCATACTATCTATGCCAAAAAGTTAATGACACAAATTCATGAGGCATACCCTAATGCTCATATTACATTACTAGGAATTCAAATTTGTTCAGTAAATGGTGGTATTGGTGCGAACTATGGCGCAAGTGGATACTATAGTGATGAATTTGGAACAATTACAACAGCATTCAATTATAATAAATGCTTAGAAGAATTGGCAAATTCTGATGAATTTAAAGATTATGTAAGATATGTTGATACTAAAGCACAATTCGATAGTGAGTATAATATGCCAATGATTTTGAAAAAGGTCAATACTCGCAGTACAATAACTGAATATATTGGAACAAATGCGGTACACCCTACATTAAATGGTTATTTGCAAATAGGTGATGTCTTCTATAGAGCATTAGTAAGAGATATAGTTGATGGAAATAAAAAGTAGTTAAAAGGTTATTACAGTTTAAACTGTAATAACCTTTTTTAATGCGTATTATGATAGTTAATGCTCATTTCAATGAAATTTATCAATCGCTTTCTTCTAATAAGTAAAGAATTTTGTTCAATGAAAAGTAAATCAACTGCTTCCCAAATAAATACCCAAGCAAATATATTTATACATTCTATCCAAATTTGTTTGATTCCCATGTTAGAACAAATAAACATAAAAGCCAAGGCAATAATACCGACAATCGAAAAAGATATCGCAATTATTCTTTTTTGTTTTAAAGAACGGATTACATCTTTTAATTGTAATTGAAAATAATTCTTAATTGCTTGGTTGTATATTACTTTTTCATCATCGGTAATACAATTACTGTAGATATTTAGTGATAGTTTTTCATTTGGATGAAAATCATTAGCGCTATTTTCGATGAAATCTGCAAGTTCGGTAGAAATTAAAGGTTTTCCGGGTTCACAAAAATGTGATAAAAAATCATCATCATTATTAATGGTCATATTAATATTTGCAATTCTATCTTCCATACTTACTCCTTAGTTCTTTTTGATAAAAAATTATGGTAGCTATTAATTGTGAAAATTCTAAGATCTTCAATGCTTATACTTGAATATCCTCTACAATATTTAATGTATTCACAAACAAGGCCTTCAATAAAAACATTTATTTCTAATTCTAAATTGTTTGTGCTATTGAGTTTTAATTCGTTTTTACAAATGGTGATTAATTTATCTCCTGCCATTGTTGTTAATTTACGTGTTAGAAAAAGAAAATCATTAGAAGCACATAGCATTTTAAAGTTATAATCGTTTTCATAAATGTAATCAAAAAAATTGTTAATCATTGTTTCGAAACTATCAATTGTTATAGTACAATCACAATTAAAGAAATTATCTATTAGTTCATTTTCATATTCTTCAGCAACCCCATAAATATCATCATAATGAGAATAGAAGGTACTGCGATTGATATTAGCACGTTTCACTAGTTCAGATACAGTAATTTTACTTAATTCTTTCTTTTCTGATATCAGCATTGCGAAAGTATTTCTAATTAATGATTGGGTTTTCTTCGCAGAAGAATTCATATTTTTTGCTTTCATAAACAACATTTAAAATAATTAAAATTTCTATAATTATTTCTATTTTGTCCTTTCTTTTTTATATGTAATATTATAATTCAAGATTATAAAAAAGTCAAATATTTCAACACTGTTGGTATTTTAAACTTTACTGTTGACAATAAATGATTGATAATATATAATGTAATAAATAAAATAAATAAATGGAGTTAATATGAAAATAATATCACAGTTATCAGTAATATTTATTATTGGGGGGACACTTGGTTGGTTAAATGAATTAATATTTAGAAGAATCGTTCATAAAAAATGGGTAAATCCAGGATTTTTAACGGGGCCATGTCTACCCTTATATGGATGTGGATTATTGATATTATATCTAATTAGTTCAATCGATTTTAGCTTTATATCCTCACCAGTTCTCCAAAAAATAGTAGTAGTACTTGCAATAACTGTTGCGATGACAGGAATTGAGTATATAACTGGTCTAATCTTTATTAAAGGGATGAATTTGAAATTATGGGATTATTCAGATCGCTTTGGTAATATTCAAGGAATAATATGTCCGTTATTTACGCTATGTTGGGGTGTACTTGGAGTTGTATACTATTTGTTTGTTCACAAATATATTGCGGGGGCGGTAAATTGGATAAGTGAAAATCCTATTTATTCGTATTTCGAAGGTTTATATTTTGGGGTATTTATTGTTGACATGTGCTATTCATTCCATGTTGTTACTAAGATTAAAAAATGGGCAAAAGAACACAATGTAGTTGTCAAGTATGAAGATTTAAAATTAACAGTCAAGAATAAAATGGACCAATTAAAGAAAAAAGCCAGCTTTATATTTATGTTAAAAAATAAAAATAGTATAAACGAAGAACTTGATATATATAATAAGGAAAAGGCAGATAAAAAATAAAATACAAAGAACATGTTAGAATTTTCTAGCATGTTTTATTATTATTTGCAAAATTAGTTACAAAAAGGATAAAAAGTGTATAATATATATAGAAAGGTGGGCTAGCATGAACGTAGAGTACTTTAACAATTTGCCTAATACAAAAAAAATATTATTAAAAATAACCCTGATTGGTATTTTAAGCGCACTAAGTTATGTTGGTGTTTTAATTCAAATACCAATTCCATCACCAATTGGTAAACCAATGATACATTTAGGTAACTTAATTGTCATCATTTCTGCTCTATTATTTGGGGGTATAATCGGTGGTGCTAGTGGTAGTATCGGAATGGGATTGTATGACCTAATTCACGGTTACGATATATTCTCGATTATTAGAACCATTATCTTAAAATTAGTTATGGGATTAATTGTTGGTTTTGTATATCGAAAACTTTTGAAAGATAAAAATCCTAAAGTGACAATTTTTCAATTATTTATTGGTATTTTCTTTATTTTAATTGGCTCAATATTTTTAATTATCGCAGTAAAATATAATGGTGTGTGGGTTAATAGTACAACTGGACAAAAAGCTACAATATACTGGCCAATATATTCATTCAGCTTATTAATTGGTATTTTGTTTGTCATATCATTCATCTTTACTAAACGTTTACCATATAATTTACAAATCATTAATCTAGCAACATCAATTGCTATAATTGTTAACATATTTGGTGAATTTATTTATAAAGTTGTTAAACAATTAACAATGTATGGAACCCCTTTAACAGGGTCAATGGTTATGGGACTTATGAGTATACCGGCAACTCTTTTAAATGGTATAATAACCTTAGTAATAGTACTTAGCATATATTTACCAATTAGTTCAGCACTTTATAAAAAAGCATAGTTTATAGCCCATACAAAAACAAGTGATTATCCATAATATAACCTGAGGAGGTGTATTATGGATTTTTATTACGTTAGGTTAGCTCTTTATGCAACGTTATTTACTTGGCTTGTTACCGCATTAGGTGGAGCAATGGTATTTGCTTTAAGGAAAGTCAGTGAAAAAATAATGTCGTTGATGTTTGGATTTGGGGCAGGGGTTATGCTTGCGGCATCATTTTTCAGTTTATTAATGCCAGGAATTTCACTTGCGGAAGAATTGAATCAAATAAGTTATGTTATTGTTGGAAGTGGTGTATTAATAGGTGCTTTGTTTATTTTCTTAATAGACATATTTTTACCACACTTACATTTAAAAGCAGAGCAACCAGAAGGAATTAGCTCAACTTGGAGCAGGAAGATACTATTAATAGTAGCTATTACTCTACACAATATTCCCGAAGGTCTTGCAATTGGTGTAGCATTTGGAACCGTCGCAAGTGGTGTTGAAGGAGCAAGTTTATCTGCTGCTTGGATTTTGGCTATAGGTATCGGACTTCAAAATTTTCCAGAAGGAATGGCTGTAAGCGTTCCGCTTAGAAGTGAAGGGATGAGTAGAAAAAAAGCTTTTTTTTATGGACAAGCAAGTGGAATAGTAGAACCAATTAGTGCTGTGATTGGTGCAATTCTAGTAATGTTTATAAAGCCAATACTACCATTTATCTTAGGGTTTGCGGCAGGCGCTATGTTATATGTCATAGTAGAAGAATTAATTCCATCTGGTAAAACTTCAAAAGAAAATAAATATGGTACAGTAGGCGCAATTTTGGGTTTCATTATTATGATGGTTTTAGATATTGCCCTTGGTTAACTGAAAAGTAACTGATAAATGGGATTTTTACTTGTCTTTTAAAGAAGATTATGGTAAAATATAATGAAAGTAGGTGGATAATAATGGTTGGAAATAAAATATCAGATAAAATATTTAGCACAGTTGTATCGATTATTTCATTTATATTGATGGCTGTTTGTGTAGTTTGTATTATTATTAATACCAAAAAAGAACCTCAACCTGGTGATACTGGACAAGATGGTAAATCTGCCTACGAAATTGCAGTTGCAAATGGTTATAAAGGTACTGAACAAGAATGGTTACAATCATTAGTTGGCTCAAGAGGAGAAAGTGGCATAAGTGTTGTTGACGTTAAACTAAATGAAAATGGTGACCTAGTTATTACTTTATCAAATGGAGAAGTAATATCTTGTGGTGGTCATTCTGATCAATGTGTTCATGAATACTCAGATTGGTCAATTATTAGTGAAGCTTCTTGTGAAAACTTAGGAATAAGAACTAGAGCTTGTAAGAAATGTGATTATAAAGATTATGAGATAATTGACAAAGAAGAACATAAATATATTGAAAAAATAGTGTCTCCAACTTGTGTTAGCGAGGGATATACCGAAAAAACTTGTGAAAAATGTGGCAAAGTAGTAAAAGAAAATATAGTTGAAAAAATTGAGCACGATTATGAAGATTTTATAATTGAACCTACATGCACAAAAGATGGCTATACTGAACATATTTGTAAAAATTGTGGTAAATCATATGCCGATAATACAGTAGCTCATCTTGAACACAACTATGAATTTTTATATGAAGTTTCTTCAACATGTAAGGAACACAAAGTTTTAAAGCAATGTTCAATTTGTAATAACGCCCAATTGTTTGATGAAAAAATCGTAGCTGAACACAATTACGTTAATAATGTTTGCACGGTTTGTGGCAAGAGTCTATTAACTGCTGAAGAAAGTTTTGAATTTACTTTATTAGAAGATAATACGTATGAAGTAAAACTTAAAAAAATAGAAAATATACCAAATACAATTGTAATACCAGAAACTTATAATGATGTGGCTGTTACGGTAATTGGTGATGGTGCCTTCAAAGATTTAAAAGAAATTGTATCAATCAGTCTTCCTAATACTATTACTAAAATAGGTAGAAATGCATTTAGTGGATGTGAAAATTTAGTAACAATAAATATTAGTGAAGGAGTAAAAGAAATTGGTAATTCAGCATTCAAAAACTGTTATAGTTTGAAAAATATTGAACTACCTTCAACTATTGAAAAAATTGATACACTTGCTTTCTATAATTGTAAGAGTATAAAAGTATTTGTTCTTTCACAAAATTTAAAATCAATTGGTGAATTTGCTTTCTTCGAATGTAGCAATTTAACTTATGTTGAATTATATAATAATGTAGAAACAATAGGTAATGGAGCATTTACAAATTGTGTAAATCTAGTTAGTATTAATATTCCTACATCAGTAATCAATATGGGTGAATATGTATTTGCAAATTGTCCAAAACTTACAATATATTGTGCATTTACTAGTGCACCTTCAACATGGTCAGTAAACTGGAATGCTGATGAATGCTTAGTAAAATGGGAATAATAATAGCGTATAAGTGTAGATAAATTAATATCTACACTTTTTTAAAATATAAAAACTGCTAATATAGCAGTTTTAAAAATAAGGCAATATGGCTTAGAGGGTTACCAGTAGTATGTATTAAATACTACTGGTAATAGATTAAACTAGTTGTGAACAAAGAGTTTCGCAGTTTATCGGTTCAAAACATTGAACTGCTCCAATACAACTAATTTTTACAACGATTGTGTAAGTAGTACAAGTTACTTCTGTTGTTGTTTCATCATATGATAATAGACGTAAAACAACAGTTTCATCGTTTCTTACATCTTCAACTCTAAACAAATTACATGCAGTTCCATTTATACCTGCGTTTGCGGAAAAGTATTCACCGTTGCAACAGTTACAAATAGAAATAGGCTTAGTATTGTATCTTGCATTCATCATGCAGTTATCGCATTGATTTGCAGCATTCGCAATAACAGCTTCTTTTTGCATTTGGTCAATTCGCTTTAGTAATTGCGCAATTGTCCCGTTATTATTTGTCGTAGTTGTTGAAGTTGTTGTAACATTTGAAAAACAGGCCATATCGACACCTCACTTTCAATGTATAATATGAATTCATTGTAAGTATTGTGTATTTAAAAGCCTATAAAATATAAAAGTAAGTAATATAAAGCAATTTTGCTATATGCAAACGTTATAACTTGCAAAAATAGCATAAATAGCGTATAATAAATAATATGAAAGTAGAGGAATTAATTATGCTTTATTTCTTAAGTATTGAACCCAATGCTAAATTAGTATTAATGGTAATTGGTATTTGTTGTATATTACCTATTCTTGTAATTGGTTTAATTTTATTAGGTAAGATAATTTATAAACATCGCATTAATATGCGAAAATTAAGAGAAATGGAAAAAAATGGCGATATTGTTAAAGAAAAAAAAGCAAAGAAAACTAAAACTTCAAATGTAAATTATTTAGCTTTCTTTGGTGGTGATAATAATATAGTTTCCATATCTAAAAATTTATCACGTGTTAGTGTAGAAGTAAAAGATGTTAAACTTGTAGATTTCGATGCTTTGAAGAACGAAGGTATTGGTGTAATGGTTACAAGAAATACTATAAAATGTTCATCACAAGCATTTGCGGATCAAATATCTGACAAATAACTATAAAGCTTTTGCAATACTAGACACTATTGTTTCTTTAGTTGTTGTATCAGCTTTTTCCCAAAGTAATTCAAAAAGAACGCCTAGGCCAGGAAGAATCTTTTCTTCACCAACTGATATTGCATCTTGAATTGTTTCATAGACTTCTTTGGTTGAAGCTCCTTTTAAATTTTCTTTGACAGAATTTCTAATATTAATATTCATAATAAAACCTCCAATTTTATTATGATTATTTTTTGATAAAATATACGAAAGAGGTGACTTAAATGAATTTTGAAAAAATTGTTTATAATCATAAAGATGAAATTGTTAAAACTTTTCAAGAGTTATTACAAATACCTAGTGTTTTAGATGAAAGTGACGCATCAGTTGGTGCTCCTTTTGGAAACAATATCAGAAAAGCATTAGAGTATATGCTAGCAAAAGGAAAAGAAGATGGTTTCGAAGTATTAAATGATGAAGGATATGCGGGAAGAATATCTTACAAATGTGGAAATCAAAAAGAATCAGTTGGTATTCTTTGCCATTTGGATGTTGTTCCTGAAGGCAATAATTGGACGTATCCACCATATGAAGCAAGAATAGTTGATGGTAAGATTTTCGCAAGAGGTACAACCGATGATAAAGGTCCAACAATTGCATGCTACTATGCTTTAAAATTTATTAAAGAAACAAATATTAAATTGAAAAAAGAAATTCAAATTATTCTTGGAACTGATGAGGAAACAGGATGGCGTGGTGTTAACCATTATTTCAAAAAATATGAAATGCCATCAATCGGTTTTGCTCCAGACTGTGATTTCCCATTAGTATATGGGGAAAAAGGTCGTATGTCATTTGATCTATCAACTAATTATCATGAAGAAGATGTTGTTGAATATATTCATGGTGGAGATCGCTATAATGTTGTATTAGATCAAGTTGTCGCAAAACTTAATAAAGATTTATCAAATGAATTTAAGAAATATTTAACTGATCATAATTTAAAAGGTGAAGTTAAAGGCGATTTATACATCCTTGAAGGAGTTGCAGCACATGCAATGGAGCCTCAAAAAGGTGTTAACGCAGGAATTCATATGTGTCATTTCTTAAAAGACTATTCTAATAACAATATGATTAAATTTATTGATAAGTATTTTTATGATGATCCATACTTTGAAAAAATGGGACTAGCATATAATGATTATGAAATGGGGCCAATAACAGTTAATATGGGCATTATGAATATTGAAAAAGATAAAACTAGAGTTACGCTGGATTCAAGATTTCCTGTTAGATATGATATTAACAAATTCAATGAAACATTTAATAAGATACTAACTGATAATGGTATTATAATTGCTGCAAAGACTTTTAAAGAGCCACATTATATTGATCCAAATGATGACTTAGTAAAATTACTTCATAAAGCGTATGTAAAAAATACTAATGATACTGTTAATAAACCATTCACTGTAGGTGGTGGAACATATGCCGGAATATTGAAAAAAGGGGTAGCCTTTGGTATGTTGTTTCCAGGTGAGCCTGAACTAGCTCATCAAAAAGATGAATGTATTGCAATCGAAAGTTTATTAAAAGGCATACTTATTTATATTGACGCTATTTTATTATTAGGTGAAGTAGATGCGTAGAAGAAATGTTAAAAATGCTAAACAACGCATTGAGAACCATCCTGAACTTGTAATTGCTAATCCTAAAGAATATATTGGAAAATGGCATGAGGTTTTTAATAATGACAACCCTATTTATTTAGAAATTGGTATGGGAAAAGGAAAATTTTTAAGAGAACATGCATTAAAAAATCCTAATATTAACTATATTGGAATTGAAAAATTTGATAGTGTTATTGTTCAAGCTGTTGAAAAAATTGCACCTTTGAATTTAATTAATATAAAGTTAATTAATGTTGATGCCGAAGAATTATTAGAAATATTTAATGCTAATGAAATAAATAAAATATTCTTGAACTTTAGTGATCCATGGCCTAAAAATAGACATCAAAAAAGAAGACTTACTAGTGAGAAATTTTTAGCATTATATGAAAAAGTATTAAATGGCACAATTGAAATGAAAACTGATAATCGTGGATTATTTGAATATAGCTTAATGTCATTTAACAATAATAATTGGAGATTTAAAGAATTATCTTTAGACCTTCATGCCATAGCTGAAGATGAAGAACCTAAAGAAATTATAACAACTGAATATGAAGATCGCTTTGTCGAAAAAGGTAATGTAATATATTTTGTTGAAGTTAGTAAATGAGGTAAAACTATGAAAGGAATAATATTATTAGCTAACCATTTTGAAGATACTGAAGCACTAGTTACTATTGATTTACTAAGAAGAGCAGGTATTACTGTTGATATGGTTAGTATCGAAAAATCTGTTGATTTAGTAACTCAATATAATTTAAAAATTAAAGCAGAGTTTACAGTTGATCAATTAAACTTAAATGATTATAGCTTTTTGATAATACCTGGTGGTAAAGCCGTGATATTGACACATTTATCTTCAAAAATAACTGAAGATGTCGTAAATCATTTTGCAAAGAAAAATCAATTAATTGCTACTATTTGTGCTGCACCAAGTGTCGTTGGTAAACTTGGTTATCTAAAAAATAAAGAATTTACATGCTTTCCAGGCTTTGAAGAATATGTTGTTGATGGCATTTATTTACCAAATAAAAATGTTGTAGTATCTAACAACTATATTACTGCCAAAGCGGCAGGTGCAACTTTTGATTTTGCCAAAGAAATAATCAAATATTTAACTAATGAAAAAACTGCTAACAAAGTAATAAATTCAGTATACTATAAAGGATGATGACAATTATCCTTTTTTTTCATATAATAAGATAGGTGATAAAATGGAGTATGTAGGAATATTTCAAGGAGGAGGAATGAAGGGACTTGCCTATATGGGAGCAATTTGTGCACTTGAGGAGTGTGGAATAAAGGCTAAGAAGGTTGCGGGAACAAGTATAGGTGCAGTATTTGCTAGTTTACTTGCAACTGGATACACGGGTAAAGAAATAACATATCTCAGCAAACATATTGATTTTACTAAATTGTTATATAAACCAAATAGTAAATTAACAACCTGTATAAAAGAATTAGGGTGTTATAGTAGTGAATATATTGAAGAATTATTAAATTCATTATATAATAGAAAGGGATATCATTACGTTTCAGATTTAAATAAGGATAATCTAAAAGTAATAGCAAGTGATATAACCAAAAGAAAGAAAATAGTTTTACCAGATGAACTTTGGCAATATGATATTGATGAAAATAATATTACTTTAGCAAGAATGGTAACCCTAAGTTTGCTATATCCCGTATTTTTTAAGCCCCTTACTTTGAATAAATCCAAAATAGTAGATGGTGGACTTTTTGATTCTTTCCCAATTGGTGCTATTACCGATAATAATTTAAAGAAAATAGGGTTTCAACTAATTTCTAAAAAAAGTAAAAAAATATCAACGTTAGATTATTTAGTTGATATTGATACAAAATTTATTAAAACTCTAGATTTTAGAATTACTCATAATGAAATAGCAAGACTATTTGATCAAGGGTATTTTGCGGCAAAAAGAATAATTCCAATCATAGAAAAACATAATAAAATTATGTAGAAAGCGAGATAATATGATAAAACTAATCGCAATAGATTTAGATGATACGTTATTAAATAAAAAGAAAGAAATATCTTCAAGAAATGTTTCGGCAATTAACAACGCAGTAACGAATAATGTAAAAATAGTACTTGCAACAGGAAGACCATATTTTAGAGTAAAACCAATTCTAGAAAAACTAAATTTGCTTGACGATAATCAAGTAGTTATTACTCTTAATGGCGGATATATTTGTAATGCAACAAATAACAAAACATTGTATGAAAATGTGCTAAATAACCAAGATATAGTTAAAATTATTGAAGTAATTAACAATACTAAATTATGTTTTAATGTTTATTGTGGAGATAACATTTATACAGAAAAACTTGAAGAAAAGATAAAAGAGCTACCTGTATATGATGGGATAAATTTTATATTCAAAAGTAATGTTGAATTAAAACAATTAAATTATGCTCATAAGATAATTGTTGCAAGTAGTGCTGATAATATTACAAAGCACAAAAACTATATTGTTGATAAGTTAAACGACTATACAGTTGTCCAAAGTACACCCAACTTTTTAGAAGTATTGCCAAATAACACAACAAAAGGTATAGGACTACAAGAAATAGCCAACATATTTAACTATAGTAAAGATGAAATTATGGCAATTGGAGATGCGGAAAACGATATATCAATGCTTGAATTTGCAAAATATAAAGTTGCTATGAAAAATGCAAACGATAGTGTAAAAAAAATTGCTAATTTTATAACAAAGAGTTGCGAAGAAGATGGAGTTGCATTCGCAATTGAAAAAGTTTTAAATATAGCTAATAATTAAAAAGTATAAAACATTTTACAAATCTATAAAAATGTGATATAATGTATAAGCATGAGTATGTGTACTCTGCCTTGCTTTACAAAAATCATGTAAAGCCGTTAGACCAGAAGGAGGTGCAAAGAATGAAAAAATACGAAGTTATGTATATCATTCGCCCTAACGTTGAAGAAGAAGCTAGAAAAGCATTAATTGAAGAGATGAATGCTGTATTCACTAGCAAAAATTCTACTGTAGATAACGTTAAAGAAATGGGCATGAGAGAATTAGCTTACGAAATCAAACATGAAACTAAAGGTTATTATGTTCTTTTGAATGTAACTGCAACACCTGAAGCTGTTAAAGAATTCGAACGTGTAGCTAACATCAAAGAAAACATTATTCGTTACATCACTGTAGCTGAATAGGAGGCATTATGAATCGTGTAATTTTAGTAGGTCGTATCACAAGAGACCCTGAACTTAGAACATCGCCTAATAATGTTTCATTTGTTGCATTTACTATTGCAGTAAACCGCTTATCAGCTTCAGCAAATGGCGAAAGAGAAGCTGATTTTATCAATTGCGTTGCTTTCAATAAGCAAGCAGAAAATTTATGTCGATTTATCAAAAAGGGTGGACAAGTTGGTGTAGAAGGTAAACTTCAAACAAGAAGATATACTGCCCAAGATGGTTCAAATAGAGTTGCTACTGAAGTAATTTGTGATAATATTCATTTCTTAGAACCTAAGAATGCTTCTAATCAAGCTGGTGGTTACAATGACTATTCATCATATGAAACTTCATACATGCAACAACCCCAAAGAGAACCTCAACCTCAACAACCTAGTCCAAGTAGTTTTTATCAAGAACCTAAAAAGCCTCAACAAAATCAATATGATGAGGTTAAAAAACAATTTGATATTTCAGACGATGACTTACCATTTTAGGAGGAATGAAATATGGCAACTTTTAAAAGACGTAAAAAAACTTGTTATTTCACAGATAATAAAATTCAAAAGATTGACTGGAAAGATGTTGATTTATTAAAGAAATTTATTTCAGACCGTGGAAAAATTTTACCACGTCGTATCACTGGAACTAAAGCTATTTATCAAAGAGAATTAGCAGTTGCAATTAAACGTGCTCGTCATATGGGTTTATTACCATTCGTTAGAGAATAGTTTTATAACTTATATAAATGTGGGAAAAAACTTAATGTAATATGAATTTTGATTCATTTTGCATTAAGTTCTTTTTTTATGAATAATTTAAAAATTAGTATGCTAAATAACAACACACTTTTTGTGTAAAAGAAGCAAAATTGTTTTTTCTCTTTATAAGAGAATTAGTAGAGTGAATTCTCTTCAAAAAAAGGCAAATTCTCGATTTGAATACCAAAAAAGATACCTGAAAATCCACCTTATGGGTTGAAATTGATTGACAATTATTATATAATGTTAACGAAGAAAAAAACTTTGGAGGTTTAATTATGGATAACTTTGTATTAACATGTTGCTCAACTGTCGATTTAGATGAAGCCTTTTTTAAAAAAAGACATATACCTTTTGTTTGCTTCCACTTTAGAATGGATGGCGTTGATTATCCTGATGATTTAGGACATAGCATATCATTTAAGGATTTTTATGATCGAATTCGTAATGGGGCAACACCTACAACATCACAAGTAAATTCTAGTGAGTTTATTGAATTCTGGGAACCTTTTGTAAAAGAAGGAAAGAATATTTTACACATATCATTATCTTCGGGAATATCAGGAGTAGTAAATTCAGCTATTTTAGCTCAAAAATATTTGATGGAAAAATACCCTGGTTCAGTAATAAAAGTTGTTGATTCACTAGGTGCTTCATCGGGTTATGGGATGCTAGTTGAGTATGTTGCTGATATGAAAGATGAAGGAAAAACTTTAGAAGAATGCTATGAATGGGCTGAGGAACATAAACTAAATATTCATCACTGGTTCTTTTCAACTAATCTAACTAGTTATAGAAGAGGTGGAAGAATAAGTTCTGCTAGCTTTTTCTTAGGACAATTATTAAAGATTTGCCCATTACTTAATATGGATTATCTAGGAAGATTGATTCCACGTAAGAAAATTAGAACTAAAGATAAGACAATTATCGAAACGGTTAATATGATGATTGAGCACGCTGAAGATGGTACAAACTATAATGGCAAATGTTTTATATGCCATTCTGACTGTTTAGATGACGCTATTAAAGTAAAAGATTTAGTAGAAAGTAAATTTCCTAATTTAAAAGGAAAGGTAAGAATTTATTCAGTTGGTACTACAATTGGTTCACATACTGGACCTGGTACAGTAGCCTTATTCTTTAAAGGCGATAAGAGAGAAGACTAGGAAACTAGTCTTTTTTAATAGGAAAAATTTATTGAGTAAAGAAACGTTAAGTTGTCTGATAATTATACAAAATACAAAAAAACAACCGATAAAGTTGAAAAAAACTAACAAGTATGATATAATAAATCGATAATATAGTACAAAGAAGAGGTGAATGTATGAAGACACGTAAAACTGTCAGAGTAATTATTCTTACCATCGTTATTATTGTATCTGCTTATTTCACAATTGTAACGGGTCAAAATATTCAATTAGACAATAAACTATTGTACATCCCTATTGTAGTATTCATAATTTCGCTTGCCTTATTAATATCAGGCATAATTAATTCTCGATATACTATAAAAACTAAAAGTTTAGAAAACCGCTTAGAAATGTGGAATTCAATAACATACAAGGTAAAAAAAGCCGGTGAAACAGCTTTTAATAAACTACCAATAGGTATAGTAGTAATTGATAAGGATTCAAAAATCGTATGGGCTAACCCAAATGCTAGAACCATATTTATGAGTCCACTTGAACATATTTATTTAAAAGATATAGCATCAAATTTATATAATAAATTGATGAATGCTCGAAAAGAATTAAATGAAATAACTGAAGGTCAAAAGATAACTTACAAAGAAAACATATATGGCAAAATCTATTATGTAGAATATCTAGTTAAATTTGATGTAATTTATTTTACTGATATTACTGAATATGAAAACTTACAAACTAAGTATTATAATAGAACTGAAGTATTAGGCTATATAAATATTGATAACTTAGAAGAAACTTTACAAGAATTTGACGTTCAAACAAGAGCTGAATATGAAGGTAAAATCGTTGGTGCTCTTGCTAAATGGGCTACTGAAAATGGAGCATTTATTCGAGGTCTTACTTCAACAAGATATATCTTAGTCACAGACCAACAACAATTAGAAAAACTAATTCAGTCTAATTTTTCAATTCTAGATGATATCAAACAGATATTTAATACTTCAAGACTTGCAAGAATTACACTTAGTATGGGTATTGCATGTGATGATGTAAACGTAAATGATTTATCAGAAGAAGCTCAACAACAACTAGAACTTGCATTAAACCGTGGTGGTGACCAAGTAGTTGTTAAGAAAAATAATGAAACGTTATTCTTTGGTGCTAAGACTGACCCTATTTTAAAAGAATCTAAAGTAGAAATAAGAGTAAAGAGTGAAGAACTTGAAAATTTAATGCTAACTTCATCAAATATATTTATTATTGGTCATAAAAATATTGATGCGGATGGCTTTGCCGCAACAGTAGCAATGTATAAATGGGCTACAAGCTTAGGTAAAGAAGCACACATCATTTATGATGAAAATAGTATAGACTCAACTGTCGCAAGAGTAATGGATAGCATAAAACGTGAATACGTTGCGTTCTTAGATGCCTTTACTACTTTAAAAGAAATTCCACATTTAATCAATAAAGATAGTTTGTTAATAGTCGTTGATTTCCAAATAATTTATCAATGTATTGATCAAAAATTATTTAATCGATTTGAAAAAATAGCAATTATCGACCATCACCGTAGAGGTGAGGGGGCAATATCAAGTCCTAAATTTTATTATAGCCAAGCAGCTGCTTCTTCAACTGTTGAATTAATATTTGAATTAATTTCGTTTGCGAAAGAACCAGTTGAATTTAGTGAATTAGAAGCAACTTGGATGCTACTTGGTATCGTCGTAGATACAAATAATTTTATCTACCGAACTTCTTCCGCAACATTTGAGGCCGCATCAACACTAAAGAAATATGGTGCTGATATGAATGCGGTAAAAGCATACTTAAAAGAAGATGTTAGTGAAAAATTAACTAGACAAGACATTATTCGTAATATGGAAAGATATAAAGATGTTGTAGCTATAACATATGCCGATGATGATTTAATTTTAGAGCGTGCTAGTCTTGCAAAAGTTTCTGATGAATTAATTTCAATCTCGGGAATTGAACTTGCAATTACAATTGGAAGAATCAGTGAAAAACAAGTTGGATTAAGTGCACGTAGTTTGGGTAAAGTAAACTGTCAAGTAATTATGGAAAAAATGGGTGGTGGTGGTCACTTAAACAATGCGGCTGCCCAACGTAATAATGAAACAGTCCACGAAACGTTAGCAATTTTAAAAGAGAAAATTGATGATTACCTTTTAGAGGAGGAAAACATGAAGATAATTTTAATAAAAGACTTAAAAGGAAAAGGTAAAAAAGGTGACATAATTGAGGTTGCCGCAGGTTATGGAAATAATTTAGTAAGAAATAATACCGCAATTTTAGCTTCACCAGAAAACATGCAAAAGTTAGAAGAAGAAAAAAATCAAGCAATGTTAAGAGAAGCTGAACTTGTTCAACAAATGAAAGAATTAAAAGAAAAAATTGAAAGCACTGAAGTTAAGATTTCTGTTAAAGTTGGTAAAGAAGGAAAATTATTTGGTTCAGTTAGTACAAAACAAATAACTGACGCAATACAGGCAAAATTAGGCGAAAAAATTGATAAACGTAAAATTGCTTTGGATGGACCAATTAATTCACTTGGAACATACGAAATACCAATTCAACTTCATAAAGATGTTATTGCAAAAATAAAATTATTTATAGTAGAAGAATAAGGAGGTTATTATGGAAGCCCATAATCGTTCTGTACCATATAATAATGATGCTGAAATGTATGTTATAGGTAGCGTCTTATTAGAAAATAAAATTATGAATAGTTTAGTGGGTAAAATAAATCCTGAAGATTTTTATAATCCCCAAAATTCAGCTATTTACAAAGCAATGCTAACTCTTTACAATCAATCAGAAAAGATTGAAAGTATGAGTGTATTAGAACAATTAAAACGTGATAAAATATCTAATATTGAAGAATATAAAAGCTATTTAATCGATATAATTGATTTAGTTCCATCAACATCATCAGTTGGGTTATACATTGACGTTGTTGAAGAAAAAGCCGTTGAAAGAAGAATACTTGCAAATATGCAAGAGTTATCAAGTGACATATTAACTTCAAAATATGATTTTAATACGGTGTTAGATAGAGCGGAAGATACTATTTTAAAAGTTATTAAAAAACGTCGTACATCTAACTTTATGACAATGGCTGAAGCAGCTAAAAAAGTCTATGAACAAATAGAAGGATATGTAGGTAATAAATCAGATTTAACAGGTTTAAATACAGGTTATCCATTCTTAAATAAAGCAACACTAGGACTTCAAAATGGTGATTTAATGATTCTTGCGGCACGTCCAGCCGTAGGTAAATCTGCTTTCGCAATTAATTTAGCCCTAAATGTTGCTGCGACTAATAAAGCACATGTTGCCATATTCTCACTTGAAATGAGTATTGAACAATTGATGATGAGAATATATAGTTATAAAGCAAATATTGAATTATCAAAAATCAGAAGTGGTAATCTTGAAAGTGATGAATTGTTATTACTAGGTGTTGCAAGAGAAGACTTATCAAAAATAAACTTACACTTTGATGAAAGTAGTTCTACTAATATTTCAGATATTCGTGCTAAATGTCGTCAGTTAAAACAAGCTGGACAATTAGATTTTGTAATAATTGACTATTTACAATTAGTAACAACCAGTGATACTAGAGGAAATCGACAAGAAGAAGTTTCTAAAATTTCACGTCAATTAAAAACTCTCGCAAGAGATTTAGAAGTACCTATTTTAGCCTTATCACAACTTTCACGTAGTATTGAATCACGTGAAGATAAAAGACCAACACTTGCTGACTTACGTGAATCAGGAAGTATCGAACAAGATGCCGATATGGTAATGTTCTTGTATAGAAGAAGTGATGTTGAAGAACTTGATGAAAATGAAGAACGTGAACGTAAAGAACGTGAAAAAACTTACCGTGAAATTATTTTATCAATAGCTAAAAACCGTCAAGGTCCACTTGATGATATAGATTATCATTTCTATGGTAACTATTCAAGATATAGCGAGCAACGTGAGAAAAAACCAGTTATTCGTAAAAGTCGCAAAAAATATGCTCGTACAACTAAGTTAAACAAAGAAGAATAACTAGAAAGAAAGGTTAATATGATAGTAGATCGTTTAGAAGTAATTTGTAAACGCTATGAACAAATAGGGGAACAACTTAGTGACCCAAACATTGTGTCAGACATCAAAAAAATGACTGCACTTTCTAAAGAACAACGTTCACTAGAAAAGGTTGTAGTAAAATATCGTGAATATCAAAAAGTTACTAAAGATATTGCCGATTTAAAAGAGATGGTTAATGATTCTGACCCTGAAATTAGAGAAATGGCTGAAATGGAATTAGAAGAAGCTCATGCCCAGTTACCAAAACTTGAGGAAGAATTAAAGATTTTGCTTCTTCCTAAAGATCCAAATGACGAAAAGAACGTTATCGTAGAAATTAGAGGAGCAGCCGGTGGGGATGAAGGTAATATTTTTGCTGGAGACTTATACCGTATGTATTTAAAATATGCGGAAAGTAAGGGTTGGAAAGTTGAAGTTATGGATTCCCTTGCATGTGAGGCTGGAGGATTTTCACAAATTAGCTTTATGATTAGTGGTGATTCTGTATACTCATTCTTGAAATATGAATCAGGTAGTCACCGTGTTCAAAGAGTTCCATCAACTGAATCAGCAGGCCGTATTCACACTTCTACCGCAACCGTTCTTGTTATGCCAGAAGCTGAAGAACTTGAAGTAGATTTGGATATGAATGATGTAAGAATTGATACATTCTGTGCATCAGGTCCAGGTGGACAATGTGTAAACACTACTAAGTCCGCAATTCGTGTAACTCATATTCCTACCGGAATTGTCGTTTCATGTCAAGATGGAAAGAGCCAACACGAAAACAAAGCAAGTGCTTTAAAAGTATTACGTGCAAGATTATATGATCATATGTTACAAGAAAAAGAAGCTCTTGAAGGCGAAGAACGTAAAGCAAAAATTGGTCATGGCGATCGTAGTGAAAAAATTAGAACCTATAATTACCCTCAAAATCGTCTAACAGATCACAGAATTGGCTACACAGTTCAACAATTAGATCGCATTATGGAAGGTAAATTAGATGGTGTTATTGAAGCTCTAATTTCTTTTGAACAAAAAAAGGCATTAAGTGTCAATAATGAGGAATAAAACAACTAAATAATGAATAAAAAAAAGTGGTGATAAAAATGCCACTTTTTATTTATACAGATAGTATAGAAAAAAATGTCGATGAAATAAGAAAATATACAAATAGAAAAATAATTGCGGTGATGAAAAGCAACGCTTACGAATTAGGTAGTAAAAAGATAATTCCTATTTTAAGAAAAAAAGGAGTAGATTTTTTTGCTTTTGAAAAATGCAAAGAATATTTTGAAAACATTGAGGTTTGTAAAAATACTAATGTTTTAATAATGGAAAGTATACCAACTAATAAAATACTGAAGATTAACAATAAAAATGTGAGAATATCAATTAATTCTTGTTTAGATGCTTTCTACATAAGAAATCTTGAAATACCTTTAAAAGTCCATCTTCGAATTGATTCAGGAATGAACCGATTGGGATTACAAACGATTGATGAAGTAAAATGGGTATTAAATATTTTAAAAAAGAATAAAAATATTGAAATAGAAGGAATCTATACACATTTTTCTTCAGATGTCTATGAAAATAAATATTTTGAAAAGCAATATGAAACTTTTAAAAAATTCTTACAATTAGATAAATTTAAAATTATTCATGCTAATGCAACAAAAACACTAAATCATAAACTAGTTGGTAATTATGTAAGAGTAGGTATGGGATTATATGGTTATCATCAACCATTTATAAAATTAACTCCTACGATTAGTTACAATGTAAGACCTTGTAGTTTGTTTTATCCTAAGAAAAACAAAAAAGTTGGTTATAGCCAAAAATATGTAAAGCAAAAAATAGGAGTTATTCCTATCGGATATCATGACATAGATTTAACTAATATGTCAAAAATCTATTATAAAGGTAAAACTTTACCTTTAATTGGCACAAGTTGTATGAATCATACTCACTTTAAGGCCAATGATGAAATTAATTATCTAAGTTGGTTGTCGATTCTTCCAACTAATGGTATAATAAATATAGCAAATGATTATAATTGGTACAAAATACTAGCATCACTAAGAGTTGTTCCCAAGAGTTATATAAGGAGAAATAATTATGACATTCCAAAAATATTTAAATATTCAAAAGAAAAGGGCCCAAGAGTATTCGCTAGAATCAGAAGCAATCAAATTACTCGTATTAGAATTATCTAATATGGATGGGGCAACTTTCTTTGCTAATTTAAACCAAGAAATACCTGATGATTTAAAAGAAACATTAGACAAGGCAATTGATAAATACTTAATCGAAAAAATACCGGTACAACATATAATAGGTTATTCATACTTTTATGGTTACAAGATGAAAGTAAGCGATCAAGTACTAATTCCTCGACCAGAAACTGAAGAACTAGTAGGTTACGTGTTACAATCCTATGACGAAGTGTTTGATGGCAAAAAGGTTGATGTAGTTGATGTTGGAACAGGTAGTGGCGCAATCGCAATAGCACTCTGTAAGGAAGAACCTGCTTTTAGGGTTAAAGCTACTGACATATCAGAAACAGCTCTAGAAGTTGCCAAAGAAAATGCCAAACAAAATGATGCGCAAATTGAATTTTTAGTTGGTGATATGCTTGAACCATTAATAGCTAATAAGTACCGATTTGATATTTTAGTATCAAATCCTCCCTATATACCAGATGATGAATATGTAGAAGATATTGTAAAAAACAATGAACCAAGTGTTGCTTTATTTGGTGGTAAAGATGGAATGCATTTTTATGAAATTATTTTAAGAGATGCTAGTAAGGTTCTTAATCCAACAAATATAATCGCATTTGAGCATAGTTATAGTAAAAAAAATGAAATGGTTGAACTTGCAAAAAAATATTTCCCAAAATCAGAAATTACTTCAATCAAAGATTTAAATGGAAAGGATCGCTTTACAATTATTGTAAATAGATAATTATGAGAATAAATACATTTAATAACGTAAATAAACTTACTCTAAAAGGGAAAATAATTGCTTTCCCAACTGATACAGTATATGGTATCGGGGCATTAATAGATGATGAAGTAGCAATCAAAAAAATTTACAATTTGAAAAAAAGAAATTTAAATAAACCACTTGCGGTACTTGCGGCAAGCATAGATGATATCTTACCATATGTAGAAGAAATTAGACCAGATGTAAAAATATTGATGGAAAAATATTGGCCGGGAGCTTTAACAATTATATTTAAAAAGTCAGCCAAGACATTACCATCTGTAACTTGTGGCTTAGATACTATTGGCTTTAGAATTCCCAATGATGAAACTGCCTTAGAAATTCTAAAAAAAGTTGGTCCAATTGCAACTACAAGCATTAATATTAGTGGTCAACCTCCTCTGAATGATTATCACGAAATTGAAAAAGAATTTGGTGATGAGATTGATTATCTATTTGAAAAAGAAGTAAAATCTTCAAATGTATCTTCAACGGTAATTGACTGTACTAGTGAAGATATTAAAGTATTAAGACAAGGTGAAATTATAATAAAATAGTAGAGTATAAACTGGAAAAAAATGGGCATAAATAAAAGTGGTGATAAAAATGAAAAAGTTTTTAAGAATTGCTTTAACAATATGCCTATCTTTTTTTTATGTAATTTTTTTGTTTGGTTGTGAACAAAAAAGTGAAATGCGACTTAGAATTTTAGCTTCTTCCAATAGTGAAGAAGATCAAAAAATAAAATTAGAAGTAAAAGAAATAGTTTATAACTATTTAAAAACAAATAATAAATTAAATGGTAATAATATAGACATTGAAGATTTAGAAAGTTATTTAAATCAACAATTTAAAAATAATGACATAAAAGTGACTCATGAAAAGGTTAAATATGAAGCAAAAGCATATGAAGAAAAAATAATTCAAGCTGGTTACTATGATACAATACTAATAACAATTGATGAGGGAAAGGGAAAAAACTTTTGGACTTTGTTATATCCTGAATTCTTTGATATATCATTTGATGGCGAAAATGAAATAGAGTATCATAGCTATTTTTATGATTTGTTTCATAACTAATATTCTAAATATCAGTATTAACGCATAAAATATATTGGTGATTTTATGCAAGAATTAGAAGTAATCGTAGTTGAACAAGATTCTAATATAGCTAATAAAATAATAACTTTTTTAAAATCTATCGATACTATTGCAAGTGTAGAAGAAAACTTAATTACAAATGGTGTTGCTTTAAAACAAGAAGAGGATATTGTTGGTTTTATTACCTATGAAGAATATTCAGAATATGGGCTAATAAGATATTTTATATTTCAAAAACAAATAGCACTTGGAAAAGTAATTGAAATGTTTGATAGTCTATGTGACGTCGCAAGATTAAGAGAACTTGCTGGATTAATTTCAATAGGTAAAAATCAAGAAGTTATTGATTTATTTGAAAGTTTAGGGTTTAACAAAATTGACAAAGAAAATTTCTTAGTTGGCGGAAAAACTGTCTATGGTACAGACTTAGAAAATGCTACAATTCTATTACACAAACTTTAAAAAGAGATTTGACCAAATCTCTTTTTTTAATGTGCCAAATTATAAAAGTAGATTCTAATTTTTTAATAGTAAAAATGAAAGCATAAATTTGAAAAATATTTAGAATTATGTTATAATATTCAAGGTAAAGGAGTGAGTTTTATGCGAATTGCTATTGGTTCAGATCATGCAGGATATGAATTAAAATGTCAATTAGTAAATTACTTGCAACATAATAATGTAGAAGTTCATGATATGGGTACTTTCAATCAAGATTCCGTTGATTACCCAGATTATGCGGTGCAAGTATGTCAAACGTTAGCTAGAGATAATAGCGACTTTGGTATTCTTATTTGTTATACTGGTATAGGTATGTGTATGGCGGCAAATAAATTCAAAGGTATTAGAGCTGCTCTTGTTGATAACATTGACAATGCAAAATTGACTAGAGAGCACAATGATGCCAATGTTTTATGTATGGGTGCTAAAGATGTTGATTTAGAATTGGCTAAAAAAATAGTAAATGTATTCTTAAGTTCAAGATTCCTAGGAGGAAGACATGAACGAAGAGTTGAAAAAATAATGAACATTGAGCGAAATGAAAAAAAAGAAAGATAACATTATACACGATATTAAGATTTATAATATTATTATGAGTAATGTTTGGAAACTAATTACATTCTTATTAATAGGGGTATTAGGTGGCTTTTTATTTGAACATTATTCAAAATATAAAGATTTTAACTATATGCTATTTTCAATCGTACTGTTTGCGATAATAGGAATTATTGATTTCTTTGTATCAATAGTTAGAGATAGCAAGAGACTAGAAAAAGCTGAAAAAAAGAAAAAAGAAAAGGAATTAAAGAAAGATTCTGATGAACAAAATGAAGAATCTGCTGAATAATGATGATCGTCGCATTATTAAATTATCTTTTTTAGTAGTTTTAATAATAACTTTTATTGTAATTTTAACAAGCATATTTCTTTGTGTAATTGGGCATATTTCCGTTTTACATACTATATGGTTAGCAATTAGTCCACTGCTTGGGTATCTAAGTAGTGTCATTTGCTATGTTAAAATTGTGATAACTACCAAAAAAGCAATTTCACGATTATCAGAAAGAGCAAGCAAAAAATTTATTTTTAACAATATTACAAATGTCATAATATACTTAATAGTTTTAGGATTATGTGGCTATATTTTTTGGCCTAGTATATTTTTGGCTTTCACCGGTATTGTTTGTCTTAAAATAATTATCATTGTATTATATGGAAAATATAGTAAGAAAGTTGGTGATAAAAAGTGATAGAAGCCATTGATAAAATATTAGGATTTTATAAAGCTCCTAATTTTGCAATTATTGTAGTTAGTTTGATTATCATCATCTTTATAATAATTGTTGGCGTAAAATTAAAAAAACAAGATCCTAACAAACCTACAAAGGGAATCTTACTTGCGGCAGAAGCATTAGTTGATTGGACAAATGGTATGTGTAAGGGTGCTTTAGGTAGTAGATGGAAAGTATTTGCACCGTATGTATTGTTTGAAGCAATGTTCTTAGCTGTTGCTAATCTTAGTGGGTTATTAGGATTAACACCACCTACAAGTAATATTTGTGTGCCACTTGCTTTAGGCATCGTAACTGGCTTTATTATGCATATTGCCGCGATAAAATATAGCGGTTGGAAAGCATACTTAAAAGGATACTTAGATCCGATTGCTGTAATGTTGCCAATAAATATTTTTAGCGAACTAGTTACCCCAATCTCAATGGGATTAAGATTGTTTGGAAATATTTTTAGTGGAACCGTAGTATCTACGTTGGTATATCATTTGTTTACTCAAGTGTTGAGTGTAACGATTAACTCTATTACGATTCCTTATGGAGCCGTATTTGCTCCATTTGTTACACCATTTATACATGCAATATTTGATGTATTTTTAGGTTTAATTCAAGTTTATGTATTTATACTTTTAACTGTAGTATTCATTGCGGGAAAAATCCCTGAAGAAGAATAAATAAAAAATAGGAGGAAATTATGAATTTTTTAAATGAATTATTTATGTTTTTAGCTATGAAAGGTTCTGACCTTGGTGCTGGTCTTCATGACTTAGGTGCTGCTATCGGTGCTGGTATCGCCGTATTTACTGGTGTTGGTTCAGGTATTGGACAAGGTTTAACAGCTGGACTTGCTGCACAAGGTGTAAGTCGTCAACCAGAAGCAGTTAGTGAAATTCGTTCAACAATGATCATGGGACAAGCTGTTGCTGAAACAGCAAACATTTACGGTCTAATCGTAGCTATCTTATTAATATTCGTATTCTAATAAAAAGGAGAAAAATAAATGGATAGTGGTTTATTAGCTGAAAAAATTGAAGATGTACTATATAGTGCAATTCCATTTTTAGATGAATCAAATCCTGATAAAGTTATTGATATGGCAATAACTTTTGGACTACAACTACTAGCAACTTTGGTATTATTCTTAATAATTAGATTTAAATTTTGGAATGTAATTACAGGAATGATGGAAAAACGAAAAGCAAGCGTAGAAGAGGCAATAAGCGCTAAAGATGAAGCGTTAATTGAACTTGAAAATGCTAAAAAGGATGCTGAAGAATTAAAAGGTAATTCAAAGAAAGAAGCTCAAATGATTATTGATGAAGCAAAAAAATCATCAGTTGTAGAAGCAAATGCCATTATAGAAGAAGCTAATCAAAAAATTCAAGATGAATCTGCTCGTGCAAGAGAACAAATCAAAAAAGAACATCAAGAAATGCAAGATGGAATCAAAGATGAAATTGTTGAAGTAGCTTACGCAATCGCAGAAAAAATGGTTGGCCGTGAAATCAACAAAGAAAATAATCAAGACATTATTGATGAAGCCATTAAAAAAATGGATGATAACAAATAGGTGAACTATGGCAACTTCGGTAGGAATTCAGTATGCAAATGCTCTTTTTGAAATAGCAAAAGAAGAAAACCAAGTAAAAGAATATCGTGAAGAATTAAACGTTGCTAAAGAAGTATTAATTGATAACCAAAACGTATATAAAACATTGATACACCCTAAAGTTACAATTGAAGAACGTAAGGAAATAATAAACAATACGTTTAAAGAATATGTAGCTAAAAACTTTCTTCACTTCCTATATGTTTTAATAGATAATAATCGATTAAGTGATTTACCTGATATAGTAGATGCATTTGAAAAACTTTATCAAGATAGTGAAAATTATTGCATTGCTACAGTTTATGTTAAATACCCGTTAACTGAAGAAGAAAAAAAAGTAGTAGTAAATGGTTTAACTAAAAAAATTGGCAAAGAAATTCATCTAAATGAAATAGTTGCTCAGTCATTAATTGCTGGCATTAAAATTGAAGTCGATGGTAAAATTATTGATGCCTCAATGTTAAAAGAAATGACTGACTTGAAAAAAGAATTAAAGAAAGGTTGGTAAAAAAGTGAAACCTTTAAAAATTGAAGAAATTAGTGCTTTAATTAAAGAGCAAATTAAAAATTATGAACAAGTAATAGAAACAACTAGTGTTGGTACCGTTATAAAAGTATATGATGGAATAGCTTTAGTACATGGCCTTGATGATGCAATGGCTGGTGAACTTTTAGAGTTCCCTAACGAAGTATATGGTATGGCACTAAATCTTGAAAAAGATTATGTTGGTGTAATACTATTTGATTCATCAAGTAAAATAAAAGAAGGCGATGTTGTTAAGACAACTCATCGTATTCTACAAGTACCTGTAGGCGAAGCCTTAATAGGTCGTGTTGTTAATGCTTTAGGACAACCATTAGATAACCAAGGTGAAATTAAAACTGATCATTTTCGTCCTGTTGAAAAGAAAGCATCAGGTGTAATGGATCGTCAAAGTGTTAAACAACCACTTAAAACTGGTATTAAAATTATTGATGCCTTAGTACCAATTGGACGTGGCCAAAGAGAATTAATTATCGGTGACCGTCAAACTGGTAAAACTGCCATAGCAATTGATACAATTTTAAATCAAAAGAATGAAAATGTAATTTGTATTTATGTTGCAATTGGTCAAAAAGAATCAACAGTAGCCAATGTTATTGAAACTTTAAAAGCAAATGATGCAATGAAATATTCAATCGTTGTTTCAGCTTCTGCTTCATTCCCTGCTCCTCTTTTGTATTTAGCACCTTATACTGGTGTAACGATGGCTGAAGAGTTTATGTATAATGGTAAAGATGTTTTAATAATATATGATGATTTGAGTAAACATGCGGTTGCATATCGTGAACTTTCATTACTTTTAAAACGTCCACCTGGAAGAGAAGCTTTCCCTGGTGATGTATTCTATCTACATTCAAGATTATTAGAGCGTGCCGCAAAACTTAGTGATAAGCTTGGTGGTGGATCAATCACAGCTCTACCAATAATAGAAACACAAGCAGGCGATATCTCTGCATATATTCCTACTAACGTAATAAGTATAACTGATGGTCAAATATTCTTACAAACTGAATTATTCTATTCAGGGATTAGACCAGCGGTAAGTGCAGGTCTATCAGTATCAAGAGTTGGTGGAAGTGCTCAAATAAAGGCTGTTAAAAAAGTTTCAGGTACATTAAGACTTGATCTTGCTTCATATAAAGAACTTGAAGCATTCACTCAATTTGGTTCAGATCTTGATGAAGCAACTAAAGCAAAACTTGAACGTGGTAAACGTACAGTTGAAATCTTAAAACAAAATTTACATGAATCAGTATCTAGTGAAAAACTTGCTTTAATCATTTATACTTTAACTCATGGATACCTTGATGATGTTGAAATGGAAGAAATTTTACCATACGAAAAAGCCTTCTATCGTTATTTAGATACTAATGAAGAAGCTAATGCATTAATTAAGGAAATTGAACAAACAAAAGATTTACCTGAACAAGAAAAAATAGATAAAGTTATAAAAACTTTTAAATTAACAAGATAAATTGAAAGGAGAATCATAATGGCTGGACAATCACGAAAAGTGAAAACCAGAATTGTGGCTACCAAAAAAACCGCTCAAATAACTAAAGCGATGAATATGGTAAGTGCCTCAAAACTAAAGAGCGCTGAAAAGGCCATTAAAGATTATCGACCTTTCATCGCTAAAACTCATGAAATTGTCGCAAATTTAGCATCACGTGATAAAGGCTTTAGTCATCCATTAATGGATAAAAGACCAATAAAGAATATTTGTTTTGTTGCCATATCATCTGATAAAGGACTTGCAGGGGCATTTAATTCAAACGTCTGCAAAGAATTAACTAAATCAATTAATGAATTAGAAGATGGTATTGGATACACAGTGTTACCAATTGGTCAAAAGGCTTATGCATATACCAAAAAACATAAGTATCAATTATTAGAAGATAAAATAATTAATGTAAAAGATGATGTTGAATTTATTATAATTGCGGAAGTAATTAGAACAATTGTTAGAAATTATCTACTTGAAAAATTTGATAAAGTAGTAGTTATATATAATCACTACGTTAATACTTTAGTTCAAAATGTTGCAACTAGTGTATTGTTACCTGTTGAAACAAATAAAGATTTAGATAAAACAATGAGTACATATGAATTTGATGGTGAGGTAAAAACAATTTTAGATACTGCCTTACCAATATATATTGAAAATACAATATATAGTTATATCTTGGATTCAAAAGCAAGCGAACATGCTTCAAGAATGAATTCAATGAAAAGTGCTACTGATAATGCAACTGAGGTTATTAACAATTTAGAACTACTCTACAACCGAGCTCGTCAAATTGCTATTACCCTTGAGTTAACTGATATTATTGGTGGTGCTAGTGTAGTAAATGAAAATTAGGAGGACACATGAATAAAGGATATGTCGTTCAAATCATTGGACCCGTTGTCGATGTAAAGTTTGAACACGGTGAATTACCAATGATAAACAATGCATTAAAATTAACAATTCCTAAAGAACAAAACCATGGAGTAGCCCTTAATTTGACTTTAGAAGTAGCTATGCACATCGGTGATCATACTGTTCGTTGTATAGCAATGGATGCAACCGAAGGTATTATAAGAGGAATGGAAGTAGTTGATACTGAAAGTTCAATTAAAGTACCAGTAGGATATGAAACATTAGGTAGAATATTTAACGTTTTAGGTGAAACAATTGATGGTAAAGGTCAATTACCTGAAACAGTTCAAAGAATGCCAATTCATCGTGATGCACCAAAACTTACTGATTTATCAGGAAAAGTCGAAATATTAGAAACTGGTATCAAAGTTATCGATTTACTTGCTCCATATATAAAGGGTGGTAAAATCGGTCTATTTGGTGGTGCCGGTGTAGGTAAAACAGTTTTAATTCAAGAATTGATTCACAACGTTGCTCAAGAACATGGTGGTATAAGTGTATTCGCTGGTGTTGGAGAAAGAACTCGTGAAGGTAATGATCTATACTATGAAATGAGTGATAGTGGCGTTATAAATAAAACAGCAATGGTTTTTGGTCAAATGAATGAACCACCTGGAGCTAGAATGCGTGTAGGACTAACTGGACTTACAATGGCTGAATACTTTAGAGATCAACAACATCAAGATGTTCTATTATTTATAGATAACATTTTCCGTTTTACTCAAGCAGGTTCAGAAGTTAGTGCTATGCTTGGAAGAACTCCATCTGCGGTAGGATATCAACCAACTTTATCAACAGAAATGGGTTTATTACAAGAAAGAATCACATCAACAAAAGAAGGATCAATTACTTCAATACAAGCAATTTACGTTCCTGCCGATGACTACACAGACCCCGCTCCCGCAACAACATTCATTCACCTTGACGCAACAACAAATTTAAGTCGTAAAATAAGTGAAGAAGGTATCTACCCAGCGGTTGATCCACTTGCATCTACATCAAGAGCTTTATCAGAAGAAATTGTAGGTAAAGAACATTATGAAGTTGCAAGAGGAGTTCAAAAAACTATCCAACGTTACAATGAGTTATTAGATATCATTGCTATCTTGGGTATGGATGAACTTGGAGATGAAGACAAAGCATTAGTTGCACGTGCAAGAAGAATTAGATTATTCTTAAGTCAAAATACTTATGCGGCAGAACAATTCACTGGTCAACCGGGTGTATATGTTCCACTAAAAGAAACAATCAGAGGCTTCAAAGAAATTCTTGAAGGTAAATACGATGATTTACCAGAAGAAGCATTTAGATTTGCTGGAACAATTGATGAAGTAATCAAGAAAGCTGAAGGAATGAAAAGATAGATGAAATTATCAATAGTTACTCCCAAAGGCTTAAGTTTTGAAGGTGAAGTTGATCACATTGTTGTTGATGGTGATAATGGACAACTAGCAATTTTAAAAAATCATATACCAATTGTTGTTTCAATAAGAGATGGTTTTGTTAAACACGTTATTGATAACGAAGAAGTATTTCACGTAATTTATGGTGGCTTGTTGGAGTTTAATGATAATGTTGCAACAGTAATTGCTCAAGAAACTGTTGCTGGAAAGACTTTAGAAGATGCTAAAAAATCTTTAGAAGAAATTAGGAAAAATCAGAAGGAAGCTAACAGAAAGTTTTCAATGGATTTCTCCGAAATGGAAAGAGATTTAGCACTTAATTTAAAAAAAATTCAAGCATCTAAATTATAATAATATGATAAATTATAATAATATGACTAACACTTTTCGTGTTAGCCTTTTTTATCATTCAAATAGCGTTTTCATAAATATTAGTTAGTAATATAATAGACTTGTAAGTAAAAAAGTGATAAAATAATAATATCTTAATATGAATTAAATGGTGGAGTCTGTCAACAAAAGGGCGGATAATGCCCTTTTTTCATAGAAGAAGAGGTGTAAAAAATGAAAAAAACAAAAATTATCTGCACGTTAGGACCTGCTTCACGTGATGAAAAGACCATTGAAAAAATGCTATTAAGCGGTATGAATGTAGCAAGAATAAACTTCTCTCATGGTACACATGAATATCATAAAGAAACTATTGACACATTTAGAAAAGTAAGAGATCGTTTAAACTTACCTGCTGCCGTAATGCTTGATACTAAAGGACCAGAAATTAGATTACGTGATTTTGAAGGTGGTAAAGTAACACTAAAAAAAGGTGAAGTGTTTACGCTTACCACTAAAGAACTAATTGGTAATAGTGAAATAGCAAGTATATCTTATAAAGATTTACCATCACAACTTACCAAAGGGAATAAAGTACTAATTGATGATGGTAAAGTATCATTAGAAGTAATAGAAACAAATGATACTGATATCAAATGTAAAGTGTTAGTTGGTGGAGAAATCTCTAACCATAAAGGAATTAACATTCCTAATGTTCATCTTGATTTTGATTATTTAAGTGAACAAGATAAATTAGATTTACAATTTGGTGTAAAAGAAGATGTTGATTTCGTTGCGGCATCATTTGTTAGATCAAAAGATGATGTTGTAAAATTAAGAAATTACTTAGATTACATTGGTGGCAATAATATTAAAATAATTTCTAAAATAGAAAATATTGAAGGTGTAGATAATTTTGATGAAATATTAAAATCATCAGATGGAATTATGGTTGCTCGTGGTGATATGGGTGTCGAAGTGGCATATGAAAAATTACCAGGGCTACAAAAGAAATTTATTCGCAAATGTTTCCAAGCTGGTAAAATGGTTATCACTGCTACTCAAATGCTAGAATCAATGATCCATAATAATACTCCTACAAGAGCCGAAATAACTGATGTTGCTAATGCGATATTTGATGGTACAAGTGGAATTATGCTTTCTGGTGAAACCGCAATGGGAGATCATCCTGCTAAAGTTGTAAAAACAATGGCACAAATTGCCGTTCAAGCTGAAAATGATGCCTTTGAAATGGGAGTATATGCTGGACTAAAATATGATAATGATGCGGATGATACAACTAATGCAATATGCGATGCTGCATGTACTACCGCAAAAGATTTAGATGCTAAAGCTATAATTGCTGTTACTAAATCAGGGTACACTGCACGCCGTGTTTCTAAATATCGTCCTCAAGAACCTATCATTGCTCCAACACCAAACTTAAAAACATATCATCAATTATCTTTATCTTGGGGTGTATATCCTGTAAAAGCAATTTTCCAAAACAATACTAACTTATTATTCGAACATGCTATAGCTTGTGCAAAAATGAATGGATATGTTCATGAAAAAGATAGAGTTGTTTTAGTTGGTGGAAAGACTGAACAAACCGATATTTTAAATGTACAAGTCGTAAAAAATCGTGTGAATTAAATAAAAATAAATGGAGATAATATGGAAAAAACATATCAAATAGTATATTTTATTAGTTTTGTAATTTCTTTTGTTATGATATTTTATTTATTTACTAAATCAAATTTTGAGAAATGTTTCAAACAAGGAAAAGTTGAAGCAATTAAAGTTGCAACATTTGTTTTGACTTTCATTCTAGCAACCCTTGTTGCTTTAGGAATGAAAAACTTAATGGAATGCATTTATGAAATTATTCACTAAATATTTTGTATAAAACGCAAAAAATTGTATCATACTATACTTGAGGTGATACAGTGAAGAATTTGATTAAAAAAATTGGCCAAAACAAATTTCAATTTTTCTTCTTTGTGGGAATCGTCGCATTACTTGCAATTGCTCTAATCGTATCAACTGTTATGAGCAACAACGATAAAACGCCAGATCCTGATACTCCAAATGTTGTTAATCCTGAACCTAGTCAAGATGATCCAGCTGTAACAAAACCCGAAGAAGTTTTAAAATTACCATTCCAAGAAACTATGAGTTATAAAGTTGTAAGAAAATTCTATAGTAAAGATGCTAGTCGTGATGAACAAGTTCAAGCATTAATAAAATATGGAAACAGCTATCGTACAAGTAGTGGTACTGGATACGCAGCAAATGATGATAGTATTTTTGAAGTACTTAGTTCGTTGAGTGGAAAAGTTGCCGAAATCAAAGAAAGTCCTCTATATGGAAATTATGTTGTTGTTGAACATGAAAACAATATAAAGACATATTATTATGGATTAAGTGATGTAACAGTAACAGTTGGCGCAACCATTGCACAAGGTGATAAAATAGGTACAAGTGGTTTTATGACAATTGACAAAGAAGCAGGTAATCATGTTTTTGTTGAAGTAAGTAAAGATGGTACAAGACTTAATATTGAAACTTTAATTGGCAAAAAAATATCAGAAATTCAAAAATAAATTAAAAGCCTAAATTTTAAGATTTAGGCTTTTTGTTTGTAGATATAGTTATAATATAAGGAGAAGTAGGACGATTATAATTTAAGTATTTAGATACTAAATATTTATTACTTGGTAACTCTTTTGCAAAACTATCAATTAAATCACTTTCTACTTTTCCTTCAGGATGGCCTGGATAAAGAACAATAATAATTAATAAATTGGTATTTACTGCCATTATTGATAAGGCTTTTTTTACACTTGCAAGAGTAGACGATGCTTTAGTTGTCAAAGATTTATCATGGCCAGGAAGATAGCCACAATTGTAAATAATCAAATCAGCAATTTCACTAATAAATTCATGTGACATTTGTTTATATTCAACATTTAAATAATTATGACTTGTTAGTAATTCTTTTGTTGTTGATATAGCCACGTCTTGAATATCATAACAAACAAGATGACCAGTATGATTTAAAGTTTCGGCCATGAACAAACTATCATTTCCCATACCACATGTAGCATCAACAAAAATCAAATCATTTCTATTTAATCGCTTGTAGTGTTCTGTTATTAAATAATGTGAAAATTCTACTATTTTAAACATAAATCACCTTGATAAATATTATTTTTTCGCATATATTTGTCTATTTCATTTAAAACGACAAATTTTTTTAATGTCCAAGTAGGTTCGATTAGTAAATCTTTTGGCGCATCGCCAGTTAATCTATGAATTACAATATTCTCATCTAAATAGCGAAGTTGATTTACAACGATATCAACATATTCATTAAGAGTCAAAACGTGAAAAGGATTGTTTGCATACATTGTTGCAAGTGGTGTATCCTTCATAATATGTAACATGTGGATTTTAATTCCATCAATCTTTAAATTATTTAAATATTTTACAGTTTCAATCATTTGATCTTTTGTTTCATAGGGTAAACCATTAATAATATGAACAATAGTTGTAATATGGTATTTTTTTAATAATGATACAGCTTGTTCTAATTTAATATTATCATAACCACGGTTAATTAGAATAGCAGTAGAATGGTGCATAGTTTGGAATCCTAGTTCTACCCAAACATCAATCTTTTTCTTTAGACTTGCAAGATATTTAACAATTTCTTCATTTAGACAATCAGGTCTAGTTGCAATACTTAAAACTTTAATATTTTCGTTATATAAATAGTTTTCACTAACTAATTGCTCATAACGTTTCTTTAAATTTTCAAGAGTATCATAAGTATTAGTATTAGCTTGGAAGTATGCAATATAATAACCTTTAGGCCACTTCAATTTCATTTTGGCAAGAACTTCATCAAATTGTTCTTTAATTGGTAGTACTCTTTCTCCCGCAAAATCTCCGCTACCTTCTTTTGAACAAAATATACATCCCATAGTACTAAGAGTGCCATCTCTATTAGGACAAGAAAAATTACCGTTTAGAGAAACTTTGAATACTTTTTCATGATAAAGATGTTTTAAATAATTATCTAAAGTAAGGTAATGTTTTTCATTAGTAAATAAATCGTTCATATTATCACCATATTAATTTTACTATAAATAACGATTTTTGTCATATTCTTAACGTTTTCTTTTTGAAGTATTTATATAAAACTATTCAAAAAAGAAGAAAAAATATCTAAAATATGTTAAAATAACAATGGTGATTATATGAATAAAAAATATCGTAATAATAAAAGTATAAGTGTATTAATTATTGTATTAATATATCTAGTAGCATTTGTGGGAGCATTCTTTAGCTTTCAGTATATGCCAATTGACAACCTAATATTAAAGTTTTTGGTAAGTGACTTAATTGCAACCTTAATTGTTTATTTATTTAGTTTAATCTTTAGAAATCCTTCAATTTATGATCCATATTGGAGTGTTGCGCCAATGGTCATTGTCCCTTTTATACTATGGCACACTGGTAGTTATCAATTCTTCTCGATATTTGTTTTAGCGTTAGTAGAATTATGGGGATTGAGATTAACTATCAATTGGCTTATTTCTTTTAAAAACTTAAATTCAATTGATTGGCGTTATGTACAATTAAAAGAAAAGCATCCTAAATTATGGCCACTATTGAATATCCTTGGTATTTGTTATTTACCTACTCTAGTAGTATTCTTAGGGCTTATGCCAATATTTGCTTATTTTAGTACATTTGCTACGGCAACCTCAATTAATATTTTAGGATTTATCTTAAGTGCGGTAATCGGACTTGGAGGAGTTATTATTGAAGGTGTTGCGGACGGACAAATGCTTAAATTTAAAAAAGATCCAAACAATGTTGGAAAGATTAATCAAACCGGGCTTTGGAAAAATAGTAGACATCCAAACTATTTTGGCGAAATAGCTTTTTGGTTTAGTTTGTTCTTATTTAGTATGACTATTTCTAATAGATGGGTACTATTATTCTGTCCATTAATTGTTTTCCTTTTATTTGCTTTTATTAGTATACCAATGATGGAAAAACGCCAATTAGCAAATAAAAAAGGTTATGATGAATACAAGAAAAAAACCAATCTCTTGTTGCCAATTTGGCCCCCACAAGAAAAAACAAATAAATAAAAGGACTATGTGAAGGTAAAACTTCATATAGTCCTTTTTAGTTAATCATTATTATCCGATAATATCTTAATTTGAATAAGATTATTGGTAAGATTTATTAATAAACTAATAACTTGTTGAATTAAATTATTAGGGATTTTTACGTCCATAGTAACATTATTAGTAAAACTTCTATTAATTATTTCATATTCTTTTAACCTATTTTCAATTATATCCAGATATGAATAATCAAATGAAAGTTGAATAGTGGTAAATTCAACTATTGGAACAATAATGTTTTCTTTTAAAGCAAAGCTAGCACTAGAACTATAAGCTCTAACTAATCCGCCCGCACCAAGTTTGATGCCACCAAAATATCTTGTAACAACACAAGCAAAGTTAGTTATATCGTTTTTTCTAAAAACTTCTAATACTGGTAAACCAGCAGTCCCACTTGGTTCTCCATCATCGCTGTAATGTCCTGCTTCTCCAGTTTTTCCGATTATATAGACCGTAATATTATGGGTAGCATCACTAAATTCTTTTTTTATTTCTTCGAAAAAGGCTTTAGCTTCATTTACATTTTGAACGGGTTTTAAGGTTGTAATAAAAGTGCTTTTGTTTATTTCATAGGTAGTTCGTGTGTATTTTGCTATAGTATTCATAAAATCACCTGAAAATATTATACCATATTTTTATAAAAAAGTATATTTATTAATATTTTTCTTGACAAAAAATATAATATAGTGATATACTTAATACAGATGATACAGTTAATACAGATAGGAGGTTAACATGATTCTAAACAACAAAGACTCAATATACATTAATATCTATAACGAATTTAAAAAATACATTATTGCAAATGTATATAAATATGATGATAAATTACCATCTGTTAGAAGTATTGCTTTAGAGTATGGAATTAATCCCAATACCGTACAAAGAGCATTTCAGCTTTTAGAAGATGAAGGTTACATTAAGACAATAAGTAAAAAAGGTGTTTATGTAAATTATCGAAATCAAGATGAAGTAGACAAACATTCTGAAATTAAAAAAGAATTTGAACACTTAAAGAAAATGGGAATTTCTAAAGAAGAAGTTTATAAAATAATTGAGGAGGTATATAATGATAGAAATTAAGGGGCTTACAAAATCATTTGGTAATAAAATAGTACTCAATGATTTAAATTTAACTATTCCTAGCCATACTATTTTTGGACTTGTTGGAATAAATGGTGCAGGCAAATCTACTTTATTGCGTATATTATCAAATGCATATGATAAAACATCAGGTGAAGTATTAATTGATGGTAAACCAGTTAGCGATGTTGAAAGTAAGAAAAACATTTTCTTTCTTCCCGATGAACCATATAGTGCTCATAGTGAAACAGTAAATAGTCTTTTGGACTTTTACAAAATAATGTATGACTTTGAAACAGAAACGTTTATTAAATATGTGAAATTGTTTAAACTAGATGAAGCAATAGGAGCTAATTATTTAAATGCTAACATTTCAAAATTTTCAAAAGGAATGAAACGCCAATTATTAATATGTATAGCTCTAGCTATTGCGCCAAAATATTTATTTTTAGATGAGGCGTTTGATGGCCTTGATCCACTTGCAAGACTAACATTTAAAAAAATAATATTAGAACGAATGGAAGAAACCGAAATGACTGTCATCATATCAAGCCATAGTTTACGTGAATTAGAAGATTTATGTGATTTATATGGATTATTAGATGGTGGTGTAATTGATAATACTGGCGGAATTGAACAAAGTAAGGAGTCTTATCAAAAATATCAACTTGCTTTTGAAGATGAAAAATCTAAGGAATACTTTGAAAATTTAAATATTGTTTCATATAATCGTTTGGGACGTATTGTAAAAATAATTGTCAAGGGTGATCCTGAAGAAAATTACCAAAAAATTATCGCACTAAAACCACTCGTTTTAGATAAATTACCTATTGATTTTGAAGAATTATTCATAATTGAGGTGGAAAGTAAGGGGTATTTGAAGAATGAATAAATCATTATCGTTTAAATATTTTAAATGTGAATACAGTAAAAATTTGAAAATGTTGTTATATATGGGAGTTGTAGGATTTGTTTGTTACATAATACCACTATTCTCAATGGAACCTAATATACATACTAAAACTACCAATGTAGGACTAATTATTACTCTTTTTGCGTTAGCATGCTATATTATACCTATTTTTATGAATGCGTATCGGTATAATAAAAAACTTGCTAATCGTAATTATTCATGTCCAATTAGTAGATTTGCTTTGTTTAATGTTAACTATCTTGTTGGTTTAATTAACATTATTACATTTTATACCGTATTCTATTTTCTTGGAATGTTAATTGTAGCTATAAAACTTCCTGCTTATGGTATTATTTACTATATGCCGCTTTATTTTGTAATATTATTAATTGGTATATGTGTATACACTTTAAATTATTTTGTTGCAAGTAGAGCAAACACTGTTATTGATGCCGTTATCTTTATTATCATGTACACCTTTGTATTTTCCATGATTGTTGGTCTTGTTGAAAAATTATTTTCTATTAGTCATAGTATAAATGAGAAGTTTATTACTTTTGCTGGATTTGTAAATTGGGGGAATGCGTATAATGATTGTATAGCATTAAATCATCCATTGAAAATATTTGATAAAAATACTGTTTACGCAATGATAGTAACACATGCAATTACGAAATCTGATATTATTATAACATTTGTAGTTTTACCAATTGTTGCTATTACAAGTTATGCATTGTTGATGATTATGGCTAAAAAGGAAAGTGCTGAAAATGCTTCAGAAATATCTAATAGCTATTTTGGTTACCGAGTATTGAATCCTGTTTATATGATAAGTGCGATAGCATTGTGTACCTATGCTTTTGAAGGAAAAATTCTTATAGTACTAATATTAATTGGTATATTTACAATTATTTACTTGGCACTAAATTTTATATATTATCGTAAATTTAAATTACCGATGAAAGAATGGATAATTTATGCAACTACAATAGTGCTGGGGGTAATATTTTCATTAATAATTGCGTATAATGAAAGTAAAAAATATGAATTATTTGGTGACAATACTCCTGAGACAGTTACAAATATAATTTTGCCACTTTTAGGATTGAGGTAGACAAATGGAAAATACTGTTGAAAAAACATTAGTTGAACTATTGTTAAAAAATAATATGACTATTAGCTTTGCGGAATCATGCACTGGTGGAATGTTAGCTTCAACATTAATTAATGTAAGTGGTTCATCTAATGTTATCAATGAAAGTTATGTAACGTATTCGGAAGAAGCAAAAATGAGAATACTTGGAGTGAGTAAAGAAACATTAAATAAATACACCGTTTATTCAAGTGAAGTTGCTGAAGAAATGGCAGAGGGTTTAAAAAAAGTAACACATGCTAATGTTTGTGCATCAGTAACGGGTAAAGCAGAAGATGAATCGGGTATTTGCAAATGTGATTATTGTATTATCGTAAATGATTCAAAAGTACTTGAAAATGTTAGTTTTCAAGGCAGTAGAAATCAAGTTAGAACAATGCAAACTAAGCATATAATGAACCGAATAATCGAAATATTAAGGGGTTATTTTGGTTGATATAATCCGCATTTTATGGTATAATACTATAGAATGCGGATTTTAAATATAGCAAACTAATTCGCAAGTGTTGGAGGTTTTTTATGGAAAATAATTACATAAATGACGCTTTACTTGGTAAAATTTCTCGTGAACAAAATGTTAGAATTGGCCAAATCAGAGCGGTATTAGAATTAATTGAAGGTGGAGCAACGGTACCATTCATTGCTCGTTATCGTAAAGAAGTTACAGGGAATTTGGATGAAGAACAAATTCGTGCAATATATCAAGAATGGGATTATGGGCAAAAATTAGCAGCACGTAAAGAAGACGTAATGCGCTTAATTGAAGAAAAAGGTAAATTAACAGATGAAATTAAAATGGGTATTATTAATGCCACAAAATTATCTGAAATTGAAGATATTTATCGTCCATTCAAAGAAAAGAAAAAGACTCGTGCTACCGATGCTAAGAAAAAAGGCTTGGAACCACTTGCAGAATATTTACTATCATTCCCTCTTGAAGGTAATGTTGAAGAAGAAGCTAGTAAATATGTTACTAACTTAGAAGGAAAAACTCCTGAAGAAATTGAAGCAATGAAAAAAGAAGGCGTTATTGTTAAAAACACTGCTGAAGCAATTCAAGGTGCTAAAGACATTATTGCAGAAATGGTTTCTGATGAACCTAAATTCCGTGCATGGATTCGTGAAAACTTTGAAAATGAAGCTAAGATGAAATCAGAAGTAAAAGAAGATGCAGTTGATGAAAAGAAAGTATATGAAATGTACTATGACTACGAAGAACCACTAAAAACAATTAAATTACATCGTATTCTTGCTTTAAATCGAGCAGAAGATGAAAAAGTTGTAAAAGTTTCTATCGTTGAAGATTATGCTAAAGTACTTGATCACATAACAGGTGAAATAGTAAAAGCCCAAGATTCTATTACTGCACCTTATGTTAAAGAAGCTGTTCAAGATGGATATGACCGTTTAATTAAACCTGCAATTGTTCGTGAAATCCGTGGTGAATTAAAAGATAAAGCTGAAGATCAAGCTATTAATATTTTTGGTGAAAATCTAAAGAATTACTTACTTCAACCTCCTATGAAAGGAAAAGTTGTATTAGGTGTAGACCCTGCGTTTAGAACAGGTTGTAAATTAGCTGTAGTTGATGCTACAGGTAAATTACTTGAAAAGAGTGTAATGTATCCGCATCAAAAACAAAAAGGTGAAGTAGTTCCTCCAGCTCGTTATCAAGCTGCTGTTGATACTTTCTGCGATTTAATCAATCGTCACAATGTTGAAGTTGTTGCAATGGGTAATGGTACTGCAAGCCGTGAAACTGAAGCTTTTGTTGCTAAGGCTCTTAAAAGCATTGACCGTGATGTAAAATATATAATCGTTAATGAAGCAGGTGCTTCTGTATATTCTGCATCTGATTTAGCTCGTGAAGAATTCCCTGATTTCTCTGTTGAAGAACGTTCGGCAATTTCAATTGCTAGACGTTTACAAGATCCACTATCAGAACTAGTAAAAATTGATCCTAAATCAATTGGTGTTGGTCAATATCAACATGATGTTAGTCAATCTAAATTAGCTGATTCGCTTGATTTCGTTGTTGAAACTGCCGTTAACCAAGTTGGTGTAAATATCAACACAGCTTCATATTCATTATTAAAATATGTTGCGGGATTAAATGCTGGTACAGCAAAGAAAATTGTTGCACATCGTGAAGAAAACGGACGTTTTGAAAACCGTAATGATATTAAAGTAAAAGGTGTAGGACCAAAAGCATTAGAACAAGCAATGGGTTTCTTAAGAATAGTTGATGGTAATGAACCACTTGATATGACCGCAATTCACCCAGAAAGTTATGAAATTGCCAGAGCAATCTTAACTAAACTTGGCTTTACTTCTAAAGATTTAGGTAGTACTGAATTAGTAGAAAAAATTAAAGGTTTAACTGAAGAAGAAAAGAAAGCAATGATAGAAGAATTAAATGTTGGTGAATATACTTTCCAAGACATTTTAGATGCCTTTGTTTCACCTCTTCGTGACCCACGTGATATGATTGAAGCACCAGTATTAAGAGGCGATATTCTTGAATTAAAAGACTTATCTGCTGGTATGGAACTTCAAGGAACCGTTCGTAATGTTACTGACTTTGGCGCTTTCGTTGACTGTGGTTTACATGATGATGGTTTAGTTCACGTATCAAAAATGTCTACTAAATTCATTAAACACCCACTTGAAGCTGTTCATGTAGGTCAAATTGTAAAAGTATGGGTATTAGATGTAGATCTAGCAAAAGGTCGTTTACAATTAACTATGATTGACCCTAATGCTCCAAAACCTGAACCACAACCTAAAAAACAAAACAATAAAAACAACGTTAGAAAACCTAAACCACAAGTAGATCCAGAAGCAGAAAAATTACGCAAAGAACGTCAAGAACAAAGAGCAAAACGTGAAGAGTACAGACGTCGTCAAGAAGAACGTTTTGAAAAGCAAATGGAAGCTCTAAAAAATAAATTTGGTAATAACTAAGGAGAATTAAAATGGTTTTTGAAAAAGTACAAAAAATTATTTCAGAAAATCTAAACGTACCACTAGAAAAAGTAACAATGGATACTCATTTAGTAGATGATTTAGGTGCAGATTCACTTGATGCTGTAGAATTAATAATGGCTTTAGAAGAAGAATACGGTATTGAAGTTGATGATGAAGCTGCTCAAAATATGAAGTATGTTAGAGATTTAGTAAACTACATCGAAGAACATAAATAAAAAAGAGCTAAACAAAAAGGCGATATTAGATAAACAAGTAAGTTTGTCTGTTATCGCTTTTTATATTTTTAAGACAATAGAGTCTAAAAAATTCAAACAGTGTAAGAAATATTAGTCTACTTGTGGTTGATTGTTAAAAAATGGCAAAAAACTTATTGTAAAACTATTATCAAAATGATATAATAACAATGTAACAACAGGAGGGACGTTATATGAAAAAATTTTTAAGCGCAATCGCAATTATGGCACTAATGATAGTTTTTGCTTCATGTACTAACAGTAGAAAAGATGGAGGGGGTAGTTTATACGAACCAGATAATGGAATGATTGAAGATGGAACATCATCACAATTTGATTATGAGTTCGTACATAATTGGGGAGATCAATTCCTTGGTGAAAACTATAATAGAATTGTAGAAAACCAATATGTTTACACTAACAAGCAACAAGAAAGCTATTTTTCAATGGATTCTTTTACTGCTTCTTATTCAAATCTACGTAGATACATTAATTATCAAACAAAAATACCTAATGATGCGGTGAGAACTGATGAATTATTAAATTATTTTAATTATGATTTTGGTGGACCAGAAAACGATGAAATGTTTTCTATAAGTGCTAATTTAGGTAGTACACCATGGAATGAAAGAACTCAATTATTAACAATAAATATAAAAGCAAAAGAAACTGATCAAGGAAATTATACAGGCAATAATATTGTTTTCCTAATTGATGTTTCAGGTTCAATGGCATCAACAAATAAATTGAATTTAATTAAGGCGGTATTTCCAAAATTCTTAGATGCTCTAGCACCAACTGATAAAATTTCAATTGTCACATATTCAAATAAAATAAAAATATTAGCAAATGGTGTGTACGCCGATGAGAAAGAAGCATTGAAGAAAGTTGTTAATGGCCTTTCTGCAACCGGTGGTACTGCTGGTGCAGATGGTTTAGAAAAAGCTTATAACGTTGCTAAATTAAACTACATTGCTGGAGGAAATAATCGTGTAATAATTGCTTCAGATGGCGACTTCAATATTGGTCGATATAGCCAAGATGACTTAAAAGAATTAGTTGAAAACCAATTGAATAGTGGAATTTATTTAACAACTCTAGGATTTGGAATGGGTAATTATAAAGATACAACAATGGAAACTCTTGCCAAATATGGTAATGGTGGTTATGCTTATATTGATAATTTGGAAGAAGCTGAAAAAGTACTAGTTAATGATTTAAACAAAACTCTATATACAGTTGCTAAAGATGTCAAGAGTTGTGTTACATTTAATCCCAATGTTGTCAAGGCATATCGTTTAATTGGCTATGAAAATAAACAATTAACAAAAGATGAATTTAATGATGTTAATAAAGATGCTGGTGAAATTTGTAGTGGACACAATACAATCGTATGTTATGAAATAGAACTATGTGAAGATACTCCTAATTCTGATGATGCCGATTCAGACATGTTTAGTGTAGAAATTAAATACAAAGATCCAAAGACTGATGTTTCTTCAGTATTTTCAAGAAGTTTTAAAGAAACTGATGAAAAATTAGCAGTAACAGAAGAATGGTATTTTGCAAGTGCAATTATTGAATTTAGTTTATTAATAAGAGATTCAAGTTACAAATTCAATGCTAGTTGTAAAAATATATTAGAAAGATTAGCCGTTAATTGTAAAAACTTATTAGAAAAAGATCAATTAAAAGAAGAATTCTATCAATTAGTAAAAAAAGCATATCAATGTAATCTAATAACTGAACCAGTTAGTGAAGATGTTTTAATTACTATAATTTATGATGCGGGAATAAAATATATTTTATGTGAAAAAGGTATGACAATAAATAGCTCAAAAATTTTGAAGTATACTTTTGGTAAAAACAATGGCTTATTCGATTCAACTACTAATGAGCTAATTAGATATGCGGTATTTGCTGATATGGCTTGTACTGAACCATTAGAAGAATTTACGTTAGTTGAAGACGTCACTATTTTCTTAAAGCCTATAAATTAATAAAAATACTTTTAATAAGATGCATAAATGAAAAAGCGTTCAAAATGTCTTTTTGTAAAATATTGGGTGTTAATATAATTAATGCTCTTCATATTAACATAGATATTACAAAAAATATTTATACCAGGCTAAAAACCTGGTATTTTATTATTACATAAATATTAGAATGTTTTAAACATATAAAAAATAAATTTTTAATTCCCTCTTGCGATAAAAGTTAAATTATTGCAAACTATAATTATAAGTATGATTCTTTATAAATTGTACTGAAAAAGATTAGATAAAACAATTAAAAATAAGTTAAATACTTATTCGAAGTTGATAGAACAAAAAATGCTAGTGATATCGTATTTGATATTGATTTCTAATGTGTTTTTTTGTGAAACTAAAATGATATTTATTTCGAGAAAATCATGAGTTAATGAGATTTTTTAAATATTTAGTTTGACATTAAAAGCATTTTGGATTATAATATATATAAAGAATAATTGGAGGTTATTATGCCAGAAGATAAAATTATAGAAAATGCAACCCTACCTAAGAAACGTGTCAGCCCGTTTGAAGTAGAACCGATTGATGAAGTAAATGAGCCAAAGAAGATTGAAAAGAAAACTAAGACTTCCACAACTTCAAAAAAAGAAGTAGCTAAGAAGCCAACTACTCAAACTTCTAAAAAAGCTACAACAACAAGTAGTACTAAAAAACCTTCAACTAAGAAAGCAACTTCTACTAAAAAAGGTACAACTTCAAAAATAAAAATAGATACAAATATTACTTCGACTACTAAGATTGACCCTCGTACAGGTCTTGTTAAAACTAAAACTAAGCAACCAAAAGAAGTAAAAGAAACTAAGAAAATAGAAGAAACTAAAGTAGTTAAAAAAACAACAAAAAAGAAAACAACTAAAAAAACTACTACCCCTTCACAAACTTTAACAATAGAACCAGTAGTTGACAATACACCTAAACAGATTGTTAGACCTACTCCTAAGAAAACACATCAATGGACAAAAGAAGAAAAAGTTTTATATAAACAATTAGAAGAGTCTTTTAATACTATTGCTAATATGACAATGGTAATCGAAGAAAGAACTATGGATACTAAAAATATTCCAAATTTAACCATTGGTGAACTTCATTTAATAGAAATGGTAAATAGGTATAATAATAAACCGATGACATTAATTGCAAACAAATTACATATAACAGTTGGTGCGATGACAATATGTCTAAATCGTTTAGTTCAAAAAGGATATTTGTTAAGAACACGTGATGAAATGGATCGACGTGTTATTCTATTAAGTATTACACCAGAAGGCAAAAAGGTTTTAAAATATCATAATAAATTCCACGATGATATAATTGGTCTTGCGCTTGATACTCTTTCAATCCAACAGGCCGCAAAAGTATTGAACCAATTTGCTTATGTATTAGAATACTATTATGATCCTAGCATTGCGGAAAAAGAAGAAAAAAAGACAACTAAGAAAGGAAAAAAATAGAATATGAAAAGTTTATATATTAAAAGAAGAAAAGCTCTTTATGAAAAATTAAAAGATAATTCAATTGCTATTTTGCATTCAGGATTTCATCAATTTAAAACTGCAGATGCTGAATATCCATTTGTTGTAAATCACAATTTTTATTATATGACTGGTATTGACCAAGCCGATGTTACTCTTGTAATTGGTAAATTTAACAATCAATATAAAGAATTATTATTTATTGATGAGATTGATGAATTAATGGCAAAATGGGTTGGACGTACTCTTTATAAGAGTGAAGCTTCAGAAATATCAGGTATTGATGTTTCTAACATTAAATACAATAGTGCATTTAATAAGTATTTAGTTACTACTCTTCAACCTACTAGACATTTTGAAAATGTTGCTGAAAATGTTTATTTAGATTTAGAAAGAAGAGAACAAGCCTTATACAATACCTTTGCCTTAGTACTTTCAAGACGCTTAAGAAAAGATTATCCAAGTGTAAAAATAGAAAGTTTATATGCAATGGTACTACGTCAAAGAATGATAAAATCTAAAGAAGAAGTTGCTTTGATAAAAGCATCAATTGAAACAACAAGACGTGCTATATATAATGTAATGAGTCATGCTAAAGAACATAGTGAAGAAAGTATTGCCAATGCTTATCATGATTTTGTTCTAATATCAGAAAAGAAAATTAATTCTTTCGATCCAATTATTGCGGCAGGTCATAATGGCACAACACTTCACTATGAATCAAATAATTCACCAATTGAACCTAACACATTAATGTTAATGGATGTAGGATGTTATACTAATCACTATTCATCAGATATTTCACGTACATTCCCAGTTAGTGGTAAATTTACTAAACGTCAAAAAGAAGTTTATGAAGTAGTTCTAGATTGTAATAAACGTTGCATTGAACATGCTAAAGCAGGAATGAGTTGGAAAGAACTAAATGATTTTGCTAAGCGTATTCTAGCAAATGGTTGTAAAAAACTTGGACTTATCAAAGAAGATAGTGAATTAGAAAAATATTATTTCCACTCAATTGGTCACTCATTAGGATTAGATGTTCATGATCCATCAATTGATAATCTTGGTATTCTAGAAGGCATGGTAATTACTATTGAACCTGGACTATATATACCTGAAGAATCAATTGGAATTAGAATTGAAGATGACATTCAAATTACTAAAGATAAAGCAGTAGTATTATCTAGTTCAATTATTAAAGAAGTAGCAGACATTGAAGAAATGATAAAATAATTTAAAAAAATGGCTTTTGTTAAAAAAGTCATTTTTTAATTATAAATAAATTATATTTTATAGAATTAAAAATGTTTTTTATTCAATAATAATATTATGAACGCAATATTAAAATTGATAAATGAAATTAGAATTAACAATCGAAAAATGAAATTATCTGTACTAGCATCGTCGTTAGTTTTCTATTTAATATTAGCGATTATTCCTTTTTTTGAATTATTAGAATATATTTTAAATAAATTTGGAATAATTGAAGAAACAATTTCAAATGTTAAAGTATTTGATGGAAAGTGGACAACTATTTACTTTATTATCTATTTTTGTTATGTTTCATCTAAACTATTGCATATGCTACATCAAATCTCAGATTTAATGTATTATAATATAAAAGAAAGACCACATCTAAAATTAAGAATTCTTTCTTTTATATATTTAATAGTAATACTTATAATTACTGTTACTATGATTGTATCATTAACATATTTTTCATACATAAGTAATCGATTCAATATCCCAATAAGATTTATCATTAGTTTCTTACAATTTATTTTTCCACTAACCTGGATTATTTTTCTATTTATTTTTCTATATAAAAAAATAGTTCCCATACCAATAAAATGGCAAGAAACATTAGGAATTGCAAGTATAACAGGTTTTATCATTTATACAGTATTAAGATTGTATCAAATAATTGTATTTGGCTATATGCTAAATAGGTACAAAACGGTTTATGGTAGTTATGCTAGTTTAATAAGTCTATTAGTTTGGCTATATTTGTCATGTTACATTTTTTTATCAGGAATGGTATTTCTTTTCATGAAAAAAGTAAAAAACAAGGTATAAAGAAATTAAATGTAGCATACAATATTTATGGACATGAAAGAGGTGTAATTATTAAAAAAATATTAAAACTTTGGATAGTTGCATTGGTCATGTTCACAATATTTTTCACATCAACTAAAGTTAATGTACACGCTAGTGGATGGGGCTTCAAAAGAAATGGCGAGCACCATGTACCAGAGATTGGTAAATATCAATCAATAATAGAAGGTACAAATAGTTATTACGTTGGCAGTAAAGATAGCGTTTATCTAACTTTTGATGCAGGATACGATAACGGTATGATGGAAGAAATTCTAAATACATTAAAACTGAAAAATGTAAAAGCAACTTTCTTTTTGACCGGAGATTTTGTTAAACGTTTCCCCGAATTAACAAAACGGATAGTCAATGAAGGACATATAGCTTGCAATCATTCGTATACACATCGTAAGATAACTACCCTTTCAAAAGAAGAATTAGCCAATGATTTAGGCAAATTGGAAAAATCATTTTATGAATTAACCAAACAAGAAATGCCAAAATATTTCCGTCCCCCAGAAGGTAATTTTGACAAAGCATCGTTAACTAACTTAAAGAATTTAGGTTATACAACAGTCTTTTGGTCAATTGCCTATGTTGACTGGAAAACCAACAAACAAAGTGGTGCTGATTATTGTGTAAAGACGATTATGGATAATCTCCATGATGGCGCAATAATATTAATGCATAGTGTATCAAGTAGTAATAAAGAAGCACTTCCAAGATTAATTGATGAAATTAAGAATAAAGGTTATACTTTTAAAACGGTACTAGACTTATAAGTTGAGAAGCATCCTGATAGATAACTATCAGGATTGTTTTATAATAAAAAGCTATTTGGTTATTTCCAAATAGCTTTTAAAATTATGTTTTCTGGTTTTTCTAAATATTTCATTAAAACGTTAGAAAGTTCTAAACTAGAATATTTATTACCTTGGAATTCCCAACAATCAAATGTTGCGTCAACTTTAGCAGGATCTACAATGTTAAGTTGTTGAGTTTTGATCGTATAAGTTGTTGGATTTTCAGAATTATTTTCACCACCATCTAATTCATAAGTAATTGTGTAAGTAGTAGGTACAAATACGCTATAAAGAGTAATTGATGTTAAAAAACGATGAGTTGTAAAATCAATTGGTTCTCCTTCGCCCGCCGCATTATCATACCAACCTAAAAAATCATAATAAGGTTTATTAGTAAGATCTAGTTTAGGTTCATCGATTATAGAACCATTCTTAGTATCAGTTATGCGTACAGAGTTAATTTTACTACCTATATAACCAGGAGTATTAAATGATACTACTTGGGGTTTATTTGACATTATAATCATAACAATGCCAAGAACCACAATTATTCCGATTAAAATATAAGCATAACTAAATTTTTTCTTTCCTTTGGTATCTTTATTAGATTTAACTGAATTGTTGTTTGTTAAATCAGCTTGAGTTTCATTTGACATATTAATACAACCTCCATATTTATTATAACACATTAAAGAAAATAAAGCAATCTTTAAATCTGAATTTTTTCTAAATTGTTTTATCTAACAAATAATTATCTTTTTATGGTATAATAAAGCATTGATGACAAATTGTAGAAGGAGTGAAACCAAAATGGTGACAAATGTTTTAGCAAAAAATCAAGAAGTATTATTAACAGTAAAAAGAATAGGTATTAATGGTGAAGGAATAGGGTATTACAAAAGACTTGCGGTATTCATTCCTGGGGCACTACCTGGTGAAGAAGTTGTAGTAAAAGTTACCGAAGTTAATGAACAATACGCAAGAGCTAGTTTAGTGAAAATAAAAAAGAATCAATCTTTAGATAGAGTAGAACCACTTTGCAAGTATTACCAAAAGTGTGGAGGTTGTCAACTTCAACATGTTGATTATCAAGCTCAATTACGATTCAAAAAACAAATTGTTGAAGAAACTTTTGACAAATACTATAATGGTAAATTAAATGAAAAATTACTAAAGAACACTATAGGAATGCAAAATCCATACCACTATAGAAATAAAGTTAAATTACCTGTTCGTTATGATGGCGAAAGTTTGGTTACGGGATTATATGCAAGCGATACAAATAGATTAGTTTATATTGATGAATGCTTAATTGAAAAAGAAGATTTAAGAAAAGCTGTTGACGAAATATGTAAACATTTGACTAGATATCAAGTAATAGCTTACAATCCTAGACTTCATGATGGAATCCTACGACATATTGTCGCAAGAAGTTCAAAATTAACTGGAGAAATCCAAGTAACATTAATTTTATATAAACGTGATCAAAGAACTATTAATATTGCAAAAGACTTAATAAAGATTGAACATATTGAAAGTGTTTATATTAGTATAAATGATGATTTAGAATCAATTGAAAGTTTTGGTACTGAAACATTCAAAATTGCGGGGAAAGATACTATCACTGAACAATTAGGTGATTATAAATTTGATTTATTACCTACTGCTTTCTTCCAATTAAACCAATCACAAACTGAAAAACTATATGAAAAAATATGTGAAGTAGCCAAACTTAAAGGATATGAAAATGTTGTTGATGGATATTCAGGAGTTGGAACAATTGGACTTTGGTTATCTAAATATGCTAAAGAAGTAAGAGGTATTGACAATAATAAAGAAGCTATTATAAATGCCAATGAAAATGCTAAAAACAATAATGTTGCTAATGCAAAATTTTACAATGGTAGTATTCTAACATATCTTAGTAAATGGGAAGAAGAGGGGTTTGTACCAGATGTATTGGTAGTTGATCCGCCAAGAACAGGTATGGAGTTAAAATTAATAAACTATCTACAAGAACATCCAGTAAAGAAAATAATTTACGTTTCTTGTAATCCATCTACACTTGCTAAAAATTGTAATCATTTGCAAAAAAAATATCATATTTTATCTATTCAACCTCTAGATATGTTTCCTCAAACAGCTAATGTTGAGTGTGTAGTTTGTCTTGAAAGAAGATAGGATTAATTTGAGATTTTTCTGGTTCTAGCCTTAAAAATATGGTTAAATTTTGTAGAGAATATTCTGATGCTAAAATTGGCCAGACGCTGTCTGTCCAAATTTCATAGAGCCATAATTTGAAATTTTAAGGATAAAATCTCAAGAACAAAGACTTTGATATATTAATAAAACAATTGAAAATGGTTGGTCAGTAAATATTTTGCTTATCGAATTGAACAAAAAAAGTTTCTAATTTTCCTACAAAACTTCCTAGTCCACAAAATTAATTAGTATTATATACAATGAAAGATTATTATGTATTTAATTTTATTGAATTAAAAGAAGATGCTCTAATTAATAATATAACAAAGGTTCTTTGTAGATTGGGAAAGAAATTAATAAATAAATTAGTATCTAATGGCAAACTTAAATTAAAAGTTGCACAAAAATATATCAATTTATTTAATGAATAAAATAATAAAATGAGCATTATTACATATAATACTATTGATCATACTTTAGATTATTTAGGTACTAAGGTTTTATAAGATAATATTGATTTTTCTGTAAAAAGATTGACAAAACATAAAATTAATGTTATAATATTTATGCCTAGGGTATAGGTAAATCTTTTGTGGATCATACTCCGGAATCCTTCGGGACCGGGGTTTTTCTTTTACAAAATTAATTGGGGTAATATATGCATAAACATTATATGACAATTGATGAACAAGTTAATTTCTTAAAAAATGAAAAAAAATTAAAATTTAAAAGTGAAAAATTAGCTAAAAGAGTATTACAAGAAGTAGGATATTATAAATTAATTAATGCATATAAAATTCCTTTTATAATTAATAATCAATATTTAGATAATGTGTATTTTGAAGACATTTATAATTTATATAAATTTGATACAGAATTAAAGACTATTGTTTTTGAGGCAGCCACAAATATTGAAATTAATTTTAAATCTTTATTATCGGAAGTAATTTCTAGTCAATATGGAATAAAAGAAAAAATATATCTTAAAAAGGAAAATTTTGCTCCTGATACTGGTAAAGCTGATGAATATACTTTTGCAAAAATGAAGAAACATATTAAAGATTCAATTAAAAAGCAAGTGGATAATATGCAACCCGCAGTTAAATGGTATAATGAAAATTATAAATATTTTCCTTTTTGGGTAGTTGTAAATATTTTAACAATTGGTTCTGTCAGTAGGATTTATGGCAAGTTGAAAGATTCTGATAAAATAATAGTTGCTAAAAATTACAAATTGCCTTATGACTATTTAGGATCATATATTAGACACATAAACTTAGTAAGAAATATTTGCGCTCATAATGATGTTTTATATAGATATAAAAGCATTAATTCCATCCCTCAAAAAATCAAAAATGTAAAAGATATATATGAAAAATTAGGTATACTTAAAAATCCTAAGACTGGTAGATATTTCAAAGGTAGTAACGATTTTCTTGCAACTATAATAATTTTTAAATTGCTGTTAAGTAAAGAAAATTTTAACTTATTTTATACAAAATTTAAAGGTTTATTATCTAAATTGAAAAAAACATTAAGTCCGATTTTTTATGAAAAAATTTTGGATGAGATGGGATTACCTGAAAATTGGTTTGAAATTAAATAATGTGCAAGCAGTCTATTTCAAAAAAAGAATTGATAGAATAAGTAAAAAATGGCTAGCAGAATGACACTGTTAGCCGCTTTTTTACGTTCTGTTAGGATTTTAAAACAAATTGGAATAAATGTAAGGTTAGAGAAAAAAAGAAAATTGAAGTTTTTTCAACAAATATCTATTAATATTTTTAAATTCATGATATAATAAATATACCTTTGATTGTATAATTGATAGTATTAAGGTACTATACAAAAAGAATTATTTTTTTGGATGCAAAGAATGTGTAATTAAGGATAACAACATAATTTATAATTTATCAAAAGAAGTAAAAAAGTGTATAAAAAAAATAATTTTGATATTTCTTTTCCAATAAATAAATTAAAGCAAATATTATAAAAGGAATTTAAACAAATAATGAAAAAGAAATGGATAATAATATTTTCTTTACTAATCTTTATTATATTATTTTTGACCATTAATGTAACAAAATATTCATCAACTAAAAAGTTGATTAAAGTAATTGATAATAAAGATTATGAAACAATTGAAAGTATTTCTAAAAAAAGGAATTTTAATATAAATAGAAGGCCATATTTCATCAAATTTTTTGCTACCGCAACAGAACAATGGAATCTTCCTCCATTACACTATGCTTGTGTAAGAGATGATTTAAAGGCTGTAGAAATACTAATTAAATATGGAGCAGATGTCAATTTAACAATTGATGATTATTCTCCTATATTATATTGTGTAAGAGGCTCTGATGCTTCAAATTATGATAAGATAATCGATGTATTAATAAATAATGGTGCGAATGTTTCATATAAAACCAAGAATAATTTATCTGTATTAGATTTTTTATTATCAGGAGGATCTGATTATAATGAAACATATGTAAACAGTCAGTTTGAAGTTTTCAAAAAAATAATTGAAATAGACAATACGTTAGCATATAAAGAATTATTAAGAAAAGAATCAATTGGCTCTGGCAATTATTTGCATCGCGCAGTTTATTTTAATAACGATAAAATTGTTGATTATTTAATTAATAAATTGAACTTTAATGTTGATGAAATAAATTTGAATAATGAAACTTCCTTAATGATTGCTGCCAAAGAAAATAATATTGAAACGGTCAAATGTCTTTTGAACAACAATGTAAATGTTACATTAAAAAATAATGATCAAAAAACAGCTTTAGATCTTGCAAGAGACAATGGTAACTTTGAAATTGTTGAGTTATTAGAAAATACAAATATTTCAAATAGCAAGTAATTAGTCGTATAGTAGAACAAGACGATAATGGAACTGCGGTATATTATATACAAGAAATTATAAAAAGGTGTGGTTCTATTAGAAAAGCAAAAAAAGAAAACTAAAATATTTTATCTAAAAATTTATAAAGTGTGATATAATATAGTTGAACCATGGGAAGGCTTGGGTAATGCCTGAATCCAAATATTCCATTTATGGGGAAAGTAGGTTATATATCCTACTTTTTTTGTTTTATTAAAAGCAATAAATGAAAAATATTAAAAAATATCAATAAAGTTAATGTTAATGATATGTCATTTTACTACTATATTTATTATGATACCGATATACAATTTGTTTTAAATTTATATCTTAGGTGCTAACTAATATTTATAAAAAAATTTATAAATATGTATTAATATAAATATACATTCGGTGGACTTATAAAATATTTTTAACGAAGCTGATATTTTTCTTATAATATAAAAATACTACTTTTTGAAAAATATATTGAAAGTAATGCAAAGTATTAAAATGCTTGTTATTTTAGAAACGCTTTAGTTCGTGCAAATTATGATGGTGTTAAAAATAGTATTTATGAAATACAGAGTTTTTAGAAATATTTTTACGTAATTTATTGCTAAATGAGAAAAATGAACTTAAAAATAGAACTATGCTTATCAACCCTACTTCAAACGAGTCATCAAAAGCGAACATTGAAACATCAATATCTAATAAAACTTTAAGTCACATAGTAGCACTTTACGAAGAATTTGACACTGAAAGAATTTTTGGTAGAAGCAATGTTGAAATGATAACAGGGGTAAAATCAACAAGAGCATATGAACTAATTGTATTAATGCTTGAAAGTGATATTATTGAACCCGTGATAGGCCATGGTAAAGGTAAATATCATTTTGTTAAATAATTTAATCTATTCATAATATTATAATAAAATAAAAAGTCATTCTGACTAATTCTAAATGTAAGGTTAGTTAGGATGATTTTTTTAAATTAATAAATAGTTAAAATTAAAAATTTAACTTAAAGTAATAATACATTAGAAATGAATGTATTTATGGATATTAGAATTTCAGAAAATGTCAAGAGCTTAAGAAAAAGAGATTAAATGAAAAAATAGTATAATAATATTGGAAAACTATCGAAAAATTTTATAACTTTTGCAACTATATAAGTGAAGAGGTAAAAATTATATGAATAAGGAAGAGTTAAAAGAAAAAGTAGTGGATTATGCTGATAAAGTATTTTTCTATTGTATAAAAAGATGTAATAACAGAATGGATGCAGAAGACTTATCACAAACGATTCTTTTAGAAATAATTCAAAACATTGATAAAGGTGCACAGATCGATAATATGGATTATTATGTATGGGGTGTTTGTAAGAATCAATATAATATGTATCTAAGAAAAACTATAAAAAATAGAAAGAATATAGAATATAAAGAAGATATTGATGAATTAGATAAATCCTTATCACCACTTGATAAATTACTTGAAGAGGAGAAAATAAGGAAAATAAATCAAGCTATTAAGCTACTAAGTAAAGATTATGCAGAAATACTTTACGCTTATTATGTAGAAGATAAAACTCTAAAGTTCATAGCAGAAGAATTAAATTTACCTCTTGGAACAGTTGGTAGAAGACTATCAAATATAAGACAAAAGTTAAAGGAGTATTTAGATGTGGAAAAACTAAATGGTAAAAAAGCTTATGTTCCAAAAAACTTTTCAGTTTCTTTTGGAATGATGAAAATGGGTACGTATAATCCAAACAATTATGTTAATACCTTGATTAATAAAAACTTGTTATATCATTCATACAATAACCCTTGTTCAATTGAAGATTATTCCATTGAACTTGGTATATCAAGACCATATGTAGAAGACATTGTCAGTCAGTTAGTTAGTGTGACTTTACTTAAAAAACTTGATAATAATAAATATATTACTAATTTTCCATATATTACAAAAGATATCTTAAGTTCAAATGCGCAAATTCTCATAGATAATTATCAAGGTTATACAGACGAATTAATAAAATTTGCAAAAAAACATATTGGTGAATATAGAAAACTAATTACTTATGCTAATTTGACCAATGAAGAAGCAATGTGGAGTTTTTCTTTATATTTAAACTATGAAATCCTAAATGATACTAAACCAATGTTTTCATATCATAATCGCCCAGGTGGTGGTAAATGGGATTTCTATATGACTGATTTACAATATAGTAATGAATACATAACTAATATGGGAATTAACACGTATCAAGATGGTATTAATAGAATAAATGCCTATACCTTTCAAAACGCCTCTAATTCAGGAAGACTTGCATTTAATAAATCAGCTAATGGAACTGAAAATTATGAGTTATTAAATAAACTACTAGATAACTGTAATGCTACATATGAAAACCTTATTAATAGAACTATGTCGGATAAAAAAGAACAAATCAATGATTATATTAATAAAGGCATTTTAAAACTTGTTGACAATAAAATAAAATTTAATTTCCCATTTTTCACTTATCATGATTTCAAAAAAGTAGAAGAATTAACAAAATCGAGTGAATTAGAAAATGCAAAAGAAAAACTAAAAGATATTATTAAAAAGTTATCAGATAATATGAAAAATTACTTACCAAATTATTTAGAAGATTATACTAATTCATTAATAAGTAACCAATTATGGAATATCCAAGGTTTAGTTTTAAAAGCATTTGATGAAGCAGAAATTCTTGACAATAAAGAAAAAGAAGATTATTTCCCATATAATTTGATTCTGATTACATCAGATATAGATAAAACTTATAAAAAGTAAGTTATATAAAACGTAATATTTATACTATTTTGAATATATCATAAGATAATCAGATTTAAAATAATATTTTCTTTAAATGCTTGCATTATTTTACATATTATGATAAACTTGAAAAGTAATGTAGTGACACTTCTTAAGTATACTTGGGGGACACGCTTAAAACTATATATTAATAGATAATAAGTTCCCTCAAAAAAGGGAACATTTTTATTTTAAAAATAAATTTAAATTCATACAATAATACAAAAAGTCATTAATTAAACTTTTTTAACATAAATATTAAAATTAGTAAACATAAGAAAGGAAAACGAATATGGAAGATGCATCATTTGGCTATTTGCCAGGAAAATTTAAACTATCAAAAAGTAAAATTAAAGAATTAATTGAAATATTAAATTTAGAAAAAAGTGAAATTAAGCAATTAAAAAGAAATAAAAGAAAAGTAGCTAATGCGTTAAAAGATGGAGATACACAAATAGCTAAAGTAATAAGTCTTGATCCGCTTTTAATATCTTGTTATTCAGATGAGTTTGATAGTGTTTTAATATACAAATATCCAACCAAACTTGTTGAAATGTATAATTTAAAAGAAAATCAATTATTAATTACATCAAATTTGTATTGGAACATGGATTGTTTTGAACTAGAAGATGACATATTAAAAAAAGAAAATATGAAATATTATTATCGTGATGCTATTACTTTTATACCACTTTTCTTATGTGAAAATGATGATGAAATTTTACTACTTACAGAAATGAGAGCTATAGATGAGATGGTTGATAGATTAAATATAAATACTGAAGAGTATTTAGAAAAAAAGCCAAATTGTATAAGAGATGGTTTTAAAACGCTTATCTATTTTTAGGAGGAAGAAAAAATGAATTATAATAAAATAAAAGAACAAATTTACAATGCAGGTTATTGTGATGAGAGAAGACTTATATGTCACAGCAACAGAAGCTATACTAAAACAAGTAGTTATTTAGTTGCAATGAAATATACGACTTATCAAACTGATTTTCCAGTTCCAGCCTTCTTTATTTTATCAATCAAAGATGATAAACTATATATTAGCTATGCCAAAGCATTTGGTGGTTTTAAAAAGTACTATGCCTCAATACTATTAAATAAATTACATTATGTTTCATGTGAATGGGTTAATAAAAGTACTATGGTTTATCACTTTACTATAAATAGAGAAAGTGAAGGAAAAGGAGAAAATAACTTCTATATTATTGCTACTAGAAACAAAGATGATGCTAAGTTATTAGTTGATGCCATCAAAGAATATAATAATGAAAACTAGATACATTATAAATATCAATCAATGAAATGTTTAATAATTGAACTTGCAGAAATTTATAGAATATTCATGAGTAATTAAATTATTAAATATATAATGTCATTTTTAAATGTAAAAAGTCATTTGCCTAAAAAGATGAGGTAAATGACTTTTTTATTATTGTTTTTAATGTTTTAAACAAAAATATATAAATAATAGTAAAAATATGCTATAATAAAAGTGTTATATGATAATTAACAAGAGGTAATTATAATGGCGTCAAGTAAAGAATATTTAGAGTTTATTTTGGAACAACTTTCTGAATTGGATGATATAACCTATCGACCAATGATGGGTGAGTATATTATTTATAATCATGGAAAAGTAGTTGGTGGAATATATGATAATCGTTTTCTTGTTAAACCTACCCCTTCAACAATCAAAATGATGCCAAATGCACAAATGGAATTGCCATATGAGGGCGCAAAGAAAATGATACTTGTTGATGAGGTTGAAAATAAAACTTTTTTAAAGAAATTACTTGAGGGAATCTATGAAGATTTTAAAAAGGAAAGATTTGGTGATTAGCTATACAAGATGAATCACTAAACTTTTCACTTTAAGATGATGAATTAGTTTTTTTGATTAGTCTAAAATTATAATTGCTTAACAATTTGTTGCACCTCCTTGTTAGTAATTTTGTCGTGCTTGGTAAGAACCCTGAAGTTTTTACAATTTATTCGTTCTTATAAAACAGCAAAGTGTCACTAACTATTTGCAACAAAATAAAGGTGTTGCAAGATTTTTCTTAAATGGTTAAACATAGGAATGACTTAAATGAATAGAGAGTATAGTTAAATTACAACATAATTAATTATGCTTATATAAAATATGTAGAAAGGAATATAATATAAACTCACGACCTATTATACGGTTATATTATACAAGATAGAATGAAAAAAATAACATCAGTCACTTATATTCACAAAATCTTATTATTAATGATTTCTTTATTAACATTAATGAGCTTTTTTTCCATAAAAAGTCCTACTAAGACTAGGGCAATAGCAGCAAAACGTGGAAGCGATTTTATTGAAAAATCCGACAATACAACAATAACTGAACAGATTGGTAGTGAAAAAACAGAACCTTTTTATTCATCAACAGAACAGATTATTACTCTAACAAAATTTGATCCTCGTGCAGAGCTAACGCCAACAAAAGATCAAGGTAGCACTAATCTCTGTTGGGCGTATGCAGCAATTAGCGCTTCTGAATCATCAATATTGAAAAGTAAAATAGGTGATAAAAATACTTTAAGACTCAATCCACAAGCACTTGCTTACCGTAAATATGTTCGAAGTATAGACCCATTAGGCAATAATGCAAACTACGTAAGTAATGATGCGGGGGAGTGGACACAAAAAGCTGGAAGTATTGAACAAACAGCCCCTTTATTTAGTATGTGGCAAGGACCAATAGGTGGAGATAAACCATCTGCAGACGTGTGGGAAAATTCCACATATCGGTTAGAGAGTGCTAATTTAATATCGTCGGGGCAAAGCAATAAAGACAGAATAGTTGAACTAAAAAGTGCTATTGCTAAATATGGAGCGGTTACAGCATCGTGTTATTATGATGGTGGTACAAATAAATATTTCAATGATAACGCAGTTACTAATGGCATACCACATGCAATAACTTTAGTAGGGTGGGATGATAACATAGATAGTAGATTGTTTTCACCAGGTAAGGTTTCTACCAATGGTGGATGGCTTGTAAAAAATAGTTACGATGATAATGGTTATTTTTGGTTGACATATGAGAGCAAAATTTCCGAAACAACTTCTTGGACATTTACCTATGCAACAAAAGAAGAATACGATTTTAACTATTATTACGACAATAGTGAATTTGATTTTGGAATTATTAAGCAAAAAAAAGTTGCTAACGTTTATCAAGCCAAAAAGGGTACAAAAGATCAATCAGAATACCTCAAGGCTGTAAATGTTGGTTTTGTTGGTAATGATGTTAGTGTTACAATAAGGGTTTATACAAATCTTGATGGCAGTGGACAACTCCAAGTCGAAAGAGGAATTTTGTCAGCACAAAAAACTCAGATTTTTAAATATGGAGGTTATAACACGATAAAATTTGATAAACCGCTTAAGATTGATAAAGATTCATATTTTTCGATAGTTGTAGAAGTATCAAATCCTACAGGCAATGCCTATGTAAGAGTTGTTCAATCCGATTCAAAAAAGCCATCATATTACAATAATGAGTATTCTGGTTACGATTATATTTTTAATGGTGGTTGTGTTGCCAGAGTGAAAGCTTATACAAAGCTGGTAGATTCCGAGGAAAAACCAGATGATACAACGGTTTCTTCATATGGTTGGAATGAAAAAAGAGCACCATTATTCTATGGTGCCACTCAGATTTTTATAGACAAGAATGTTTTTTTGGGGTCAAAAGAAGAGTTCGTAAAAGACAGCAGATTTAGAGTTTTTGCAAAAGACTTTGAGGATGGAGATATTACACACAAGATTAAAATAAAAGAAAACAATGTACAACCTAATATACCAGGACAGTATAATATTGTTTATGAAATTGTGGATTCACACAATAATGTAAAAACATTAAATGTACCTGTAACAATTAACGATAAAGTAGGCGGTGATTGCCGAATAATTCGTACAATCTATGCCGTTCCACAGATGAAAAATCTTGTTGATATGGAGATAGGAAGATGCGATAGCAACAATTCTCAAATATTAGGAATATATCTTCCTAAAGGAGGATGTGCAAAAGTCAAATTTATATCCAATCTTAGTAGCGAGGTAGATGATTTGTATGTAAATCCAACTATCACGTGTTATACAGACACTGGAAGAATAAGAACTTCAACGTATTTAAATGTAAAAGAGCAACAAGAGATTGAAGTAAAATGTGAAATTGATGATATGAGTTACGATGCTGTTCCATTAATAAATGCACCTAGACTCAAAGATGAAAAAGTTGATGTCACGTTTGAGATAGAATTGGTCTTCAATGCTTCGGCCGCTAAACCGCTTACCTATTACCATTATAAAGATTCTACTGATGATGAATTTTATCAAAAATGGAATAATTCAAATGATACATATGCGGTAATAGATGGTAATTCCTCTATTATAGTGCTGCACATATATTATCGTAATTATTTGAATGGTGCTTGGAAATTTGACAATCCTATTGGTTCTCTTGATCAAGTATTAGAATACTACGATGAGGTCATATCTAGAATGGATAAGATGATAGGCTTAGAATTGAACGCCAAGGATACTTTAAATCAAAATTATCCTACAAAATTTACTATTGTCGAGGATGAAAAAACGGCAAGTGGTGCATATTATCTTAACTCATCTCTGATAAGTATAGGACAAAAAAGTATGCAAAGAGTCTTTTCTTATTGGTATGCAATTCTTCATGAAATAGGCCATGGTTATCAGGGAAGACTTGGCAACGGCGGTAATATGAAGTTAAAAGAAACAGGTAACAATGTTTTTGTATATTACATAATTAAAGATTCATCATTATTTAAAGGAAATCCTAAAGAAAACCATTTGGGTGGAACACTTGAAGAAACCGAAGAAAGATGGAACCAAAAAAGGATTGCAGGAGAAGAAATCTTTATAGAAAATGATTCTGGATGGAATCAGCAAACTCAGGGATATTATACTAATACCCAAGAAAAACTTTTTGCTCTAGTAAATTTATTTGATGCTTTTGAGGGAGATAAAACCTATGGAAAACTTTTTACTTATTATCGAGAATTAATAAAAAAAGGACAAAATTATCAGTTATTAATTTCTGAAATATTTGCTACATTTTTTGCTGATGAATACAAAGCAGACATTATATCGTATTTTGAGAGTTGGAAAATAACTGTTTCTCCAGAAGTAAAAAAATATATAAAAGACCAAAATCTTAATGAATGGGTAATTTTTTCGGATATAATAGATAATGAAATTATCAACAAAATTATTGAAATAGAAAATCCTTCAAGAAAATATGGGCTTGTGAATATTACAAAATATGCTCAATATCACATACATGTATGGGGTGAGCCTACGTACGTTTGGAGTTTCGACAATGCACAAGTTACAGCGAGCCAAGTATGCAAGTATGATAATACACACATTCAAACTGAAACTGTGTCAACAGTAGCAACTACAATCAAGCAACCTACCTGTATAGAAAAAGGTAAAATTAAATATGAAAGTGTCCAGTTTAAAAATTGTACTTTTGTAATTCAAGAAAAAATTATTGAAACAAATTATGATGAACACCAGTTAGGAAACTTAGTACCAGAAGTTTTTTCCACTTGTACTAAAAAGGGAATGAAGGCACATTATAAATGTCCAATTTGTGAAAATTATTTTGATATAAATAAAACTAAGATAACGCTTGAATCTTTAGAAATTCCTATTAATGAGAATAATCACGAATTTGGCATTTGGAAAGACGAGGTTCCCGCAACAACTACTGAAAATGGTGTAAAAGGACATAAAGATTGTATCGAATGTAAAAGGCATTTTGATATCGACGGAAATGAGCTAACCAATCTTACAATTGCTAAAATTGATACGTATAAAGTGACAATAAATGGTAAAAGCAAGTTTTATGCAAACGGAGCAATTGTTAAAATAATTGCTGATGAACCAGAAAAAGGCATGATATTCAAAGGTTGGATAAATGATAATGGCGAAATTGTAAGTAAATACAGAGAATATAACTTTGTGGTAAATGGCGAAACAAATTTAACTGCTTTATATGAAAATGATTCATTGAGAGATGAAATTGGCACTAACACCAACAAGCACTGGTTATCTAATGACGTAATTGTTAGTATTGTAATAGGTATAGTTGTAATATTAGGATTTGGAGGCTTTGCTATATTATTTTGTACAATTAAGAAAAAATTTTTCAGAAATAAATAGATAATTAAAAATTTTTGGAAAAAAAGTATATGTTAGAAGATTATTCGTCCGTAGTATTATATAAATAAGTGAAGAGATATAAGCAGAAAAATAATTTGTAAAGGTATATCGTGATTTGTGTGCTTCGGAAAATAGTTTTTTTGCTTTCCACTTTTAAAAAATAAGTTTAAATAGCAATATGCTTAAATACTTGGTACTTAGTAGTACATATTTGTCACTAATAATAAAAAACAAAATTATCAAGGAGTGTTAATATGATTTTTCTTCCATCGAAATATTATTTAGTCGTAAATGATCGATTTGAGTTATTTTTTAGAGGGGTTATTAAAAAACATAATCCCTATCAATATTATGTAAAAGCCGAATGTGAAAAAGGCTATACTTACAATCGATATTTTACTTTTACTCCAGAAAAAGAAGATATAGGTGAGTATAATTTAACAATCAAGGTAATTGACGATGATGGTTGTATCATTGAAAGTAAATCAACCATTTTAGTAGTTAATGATGTTAGTGAACCGGTTAGAAAACTCAATGTATTATGTGTAGGCGATAGCGAAACAGTAAATGGTGTATGGCCTAAAGTAGGATATGAAAAATTTGAAAAAGTGTATCCCAATATGCTAAATTTTATTGGCAAAATGCACAACGAAAAAGTTGGTTATGAAGGATATGGTGGCTGGCAATGGAAAACATTCTGCGAATATGAAGTAGAAAGTAGGACTTCATCTGTTTGGGTTACGTTTGAAAATGATATGAGTAATATTCCACAACATAGTAAGTGGCTTAATAATAATTTAGAATGGATTGTTGAAACGGTTGATGGTGAAAGAATTAAATTCAAAAGAGGTAACAATAATTGTAGCATTGTTAATCCTAAACTTGATTCTATCTTTACCAATTATAATAAAAATAGTGTACAAATAAAAATGGTAAGTTACGAATATTCTGATGCTAATCCATTTTGGAATCCTGAAAAAAATGACATTGATTTTAAATATTATATTGAAAAGAATAATCTAGCAAAACCAGATTTGTTATTTACATTTTTAACAGGAAATGGTTTATATGTCCCATATTCTAATGAATTCATAACCCACGAAAAATATGCAACTAAATTCTTAGAACAGTTTCATAAAGATTTTCCCGATGCCTTAATAGGGGTAATGGGAATAGAATTACCATGTTGCAATGGCGGAGTTACCGCTTGTTATGGTGCTCAAGGATATTACCATGATTGGTATGGCGATACTGTGACAACTCTTAATTACGATAAATGGTTAGAAAATTTCACTAAATTAGAAGAACATGCTTCATATATGACATATTTTGATATAAAGAGTCAATTCGATAGCGAATACAGTTATCCTGTTGAATTAGTGAAAGTTAATAATCGCAGCGAAATATTAGAACGAATTGGTACTAATGGTTTACACCCATCAATAGATGGTTATAAACAAATAGGCGATGCTTTTTATCGTTTCTTAGTTGAGATGGTTAAAAAAATTAAATAACAAAAAAAGGTTTGAGATTTTGTAAAATCTCAAGCCTTTTAACTATAGCTTAAACTGTCAAATCACCATCGGCAATTAAGTTCGATTTTCTAAACAATAAATCAATGAAGAAAACTAATATTCCGGGTGCTAATATTTGTAATCCAAAAATACCAACCCAAGTTTGCCAAGTATTTCCCATTGAGGCAAAAGTACCAATTTGACCAACTAGACCAGCTGTTCCCATGCCAGCACTAGAACCCATACATACTAATTTCAATAGTGTTGTAGATATTGGCCCTAATATTGCGCTTGCTATGATTGTTGGTAACCAAATTATTGGCTTTTTCAAGATATTTTTAAATTGTAACATTGAAGTTCCAATTGCAATGGAAATTACCATTCCAATTTGATTGTCTTTTCTTGATTGTACCGCAAAACCAATCATTTGACATGAACAACCTACAACAGCAGCTCCTGATGCTAGAATCAATCCTGAATATTCTTGCATATGCATTGCTTCACTAAGTGGTACACCATTTAAGTGAAATACCATTGCGGCAATAGCAGCACTAGAAATTGGTGCCGTTAAAGCCATTCCCATTAATACCGCAACTATTGCTCCCATTATTAATGGTGCAGCATTAGTACCATAGTTGACTAACCATTGAATAGCATATGTAACATAAATCAAAGGGTATCTACATAGTAGAGATATGATAGTACTTACAATAACCCCAAGAAGAGGAATAATTAATATATCTACAGGTGTTTTTTTCTTGAAAATTAATTTAATTACTAATGCAGTACAAATACAAACAATATAGATTGTAAGGGGATCGCCGATTTTAATACCATTTGAAACTATTTGTTTAGTTACAAAATTTGTTGTTAGTGAAAAATAGGCACTTATTTCGCCTGCCCCCGCAAGCACAATGGTTTCAAGTGGTTTCATTTTTAACATTAAAGCGATACCAACCCCAATACCAGCGCCAGTCAAAACTTGAAAGACATAAGATGCTCCTGTTTTGCCATCGCCTAAGGCATTACCGACTAATTGACAAAAGGGATTATTGCCTTTTAAAAATAGCTGTCCAATAGTTGCAATTATAGTTCCGATTATTAAGGTTGAAAATAAACCATAGGCCATTCCATTTAAAGTGGTAATGAAGAAGTCTAATACTTTTTTCTTTTCTTCTTCAAGAATTTCTTCATCAGCAGTCTCTTCTTTAATATCAATGTTTTCTTCTGTCATAATAACACTTCCTATCATAATATTTGTTATATTATACCAAAAAAATTGAAAAATTACTAGTCTATTGATTATCATAATAAATGAATTGTGTTCGGGTACACAATCTAGTGTACACGAACACTTCTGACATAATTATTTATTAATTACTAGATTTATTTTCAAAATATTGGTATAATTATTAAAAATGTCATGTAAAAATTAGAATTAGCAATAAACATTTCGAAGAGGGGCATAAAATGGTTGAAAATAGTTATAATTGTCCATTGTGTGGAGCAAAAATGAAAATAAAGTATGCAAAAAAGGGTGTTCATATTGGAAAACCTTTTTTGCTTTGTACAAATTATCCAACATGTAAAGGATTAATAGATATTGAAAGTCAAAAAAAAGTAGAAGCATGTGATGACAATTATCAAAAAACTAATCAGGTTGCGGATAAACAAATTAAGTTTTTTAATAGCGGTAAATTAGAAGTAAAGTCGTGTGTAGAGGGATACCAAGCATATTGTTTTCAGTCACTTGCACTTCCTAAAAAAGTATTAAGTGCAGTATTACTTAAAAAAGAAAAATATTTGAGTTCATTGTTGTGTTCGAAATTTAGAGTAGATTATATAGCGCCAAATAAAAATGTTAATATAGAAGTAAAAACAATATTTTCATTATTATTGCGATTATTAAATCGTGGATTTTTAACGATGAATTCAGTGGGAGTAGAAAATAAACTTCAAAAATACTTTAATATTACTTCAGATAATGAGGAATATAATTTATTCAAGTTAGATAATTACATTATATATAATAATGTTGTGAATAACGTAGATAGTCATAATGAAACAAGTTTTATAAATAAATTTCTAAAACCAATTTTTGGTGATTGTTGGGCATCACATGTTATTACTCAAGTTTCACTTAATTCATTATCAAATATTACGAAATTAAAGGGTCAACGAGTAGATTTTTTGCTATCGCAATATAATAACCACTACATTATTGAGCTCGATGGTAAAGAACATTGTGAGCATAACGAAAAAGATAATCAAAGAGATACATTATTAAATAGAAGTGGTTATAAGGTATTGCGTATTAAAAATGAAGAATTAAATGATGCAATATGTGGTGAAAAACTTAATGCTTGTGGATTTGTTCCAGATTATCAAACTTCTTTTAATACATATGAAAAATATTTGATAGCAAATAAAATGATACACCAAATTCAGATTGCCATTGTAAAAGGCTTGGAACAAGGATATGTAAATCTAGAAGATAACATCAATCTATTTTTAGAAAGCAAAATATTTACAAATAAAGATCTTGATAATATATTAAAAATATGCTTGGAAGATTTAGAAGAATTAATTTCTAATTTTGGCACAATTTATGGATTAAATTTAAAAATAGATTTTTGCAATAAATTAAAATCACCAATTAACATTAGCTTTGCTAATATTATTGATTGTGAAAGACAATTGATCATAAGAGATATAAGTACAAAAGACAATATTATTTGCGATATAGAAGAATATGACTATGTAAAACCAGTAACTTGTGAAAATCATGTGCTTAAATATTTTTTAAATTATATATTTAGACATAATGACTTTTTAGAAGGTCAATTAGAGGCTATTAATAAAATAATTAATAAAGAAGATGCAATTGTTTTATTACCCACAGGTAGTGGTAAATCAGTGATTTATCAACTGGCATCTTTTCTTAACCCTGGTGTTACAATGGTAATATCACCTATCATTTCTTTGATTAATGACCAAATTGACAATTTATTAAAAAACGGAATTAGTAATGCAATTGGGATTAGTTCAAAAAGTAACATTGCTAGAAGCAACTTAAGTGAACAATTAAAGTATAATAACTATTCTTTAATATATTTGTCACCCGAAAGATTACAAACGGGAAGTTTTAGAAACATAGTAGGGAATCTTTTATTGAAAAACACAGTTTATTGTGTTGCTGTAGATGAAGCTCATTGTATATCGGAGTGGGGGCATGACTTTAGAACATCATATCTAAATATTGCCAAGAATTCGCGAACATTTTTTGCTAAAAATGGTAACTGCCCTAGTATTATAGCATTAACTGGAACGGCCTCATCAGCTGTTTTAAAAGATATAAAAAGAGAATTAAACATTGAAAAACTAAATTCAATAATAACGCCAAAGACATTTGATAGATCTGAATTACATTTTGGTATTTTTAGTAGCAAAAGCAGTGATAAAGAAATAACAACTGCCAATATAATAAATTATAACCTTCCTAGGGTGTTTCAAGTTTCTAAGGATGAATTTCAAAGTTTATCGTTTGAAAAAACATATTGTGGAATAGTTTTTTGTCCTAATGTTGATGGTCAATTTGGAGTAGCAAATTTAGCCACAAAATTAAAATTTTCTACAGGAATGAAAATAGGCATATACTCTGGTAAAATGCCTAAAGGAATTAGTGGCGAAAAAGAATGGGAAAACATTAAAAATGAAACAACAAAATTGTTTAAAAATAACAAATTAAATCTTCTAGTTGCCACTAAAGCTTATGGAATGGGTATAGATAAACCAAATGTAAGATTTATTATTCATTATGGAATACCTAGTTCAATAGAATCATTTTATCAAGAAGCGGGAAGAGCTGGAAGAGATCATAAATTCGCGTTTTGTTCAATTGTATTTTCAAATGATAACGGCCCAACAAACGAATGGTTGCTAAATGCTAATACTCCATTAGAAGAAGTTAGAAATATTATTGAGGGTATAAGTTATAGTTCAAATGATGATATTTCAAGAATGCTTTTTTACCATATTAATTCATTTAAGGGAATAAAAAACGAAAAAGAAATTGTTGATAAAATAATTGAAAAAATACAAAATGCAAAAACCGAAAGTATATTTATAACACCTAAAGAAGAACAAAATAATTTTGAAAAGGCATTACAGCGACTTGTAATACTTGGCGTAGTTAATAATTATTCAATTGATTATTCTTCAAATGAATATAATTTAATAATTTCTAATATAACAACTAATGAAATTATAGACAATTATGGTAATTACGTTAAGGGATATAATAAAGGAAGAACATTACCAGAAAAAAATAAATTAAGAAAATACTCTACACTGAATAAGGTGGAATTTATAAAAAAAGCAACGCATGTCTTAATAGAATTTGTTTATGACACAATTGAAAAGGGACGTAGAAGAGGACTACGAGAAATTTATGAACTTGCTAAGGAAGCAGTGAAAGCAGAAAACCAAGATTTAGTAATTAAAACTCGAATTAATCAATACATTGGTTCAAACTTTTCAACGTATTTAGATGAAATAATTGAAAAAGAAAAAATAAATTTAATGCAAATAGTTAATTTGTTTGAAGGTAAAGTGATTGAAAATGAACAAATTGATGGTATTAGATCAATTTCTGAGTTAAAACAGTTACGAGGTGAGGCAAGTAGATATCTAGAAACCACTCCAGACCATCCATCACTATTATTTATAAGATCACTGACCGAAGTATTTATGAATAATGATAATAATGATATTCTTAAAGAAGATTTTGAAAATGGAATATTATTTGCTATCAATAGATATCAGATAAATGAAAATGAATTATATAAATTTATTAGATATTATTTAACACAAATTTATGATAATAAATTTGATTTGTATGCTGACTTGTTAAATATAGCAATGAAGTCCGTGAATGATAAATATAAACTAACTAATTATTTGATAAATAGTGTAGATGATAATAACGAAGACATTATAAGCATTCAAGCAATGACTTATCTTGAAACATCTTTGGTAGATGTATTAGAAAATGTAAATAAAGAAGGTGAACAAAATGGATAAAAATATAGCAAGTGAAGTAGTTAACAAATTCGAAAAGGCCAAGCAAGCAATTGAAAAACTTGAACAAGAAATAGAAAATTATCGCAATGCGACAATTTATTTAAATAAATCAGCTGATAACTTGGAACTTATTTCAAAAGAAGTTAATAAACTTTTATTAAACACAGAACAAATTGAAAAAGAAGTATTGAGCATATTGACTGGAGATATGTTGAAAAAATTTAATACAGAAGTTACTCAAGTAACAGTTCAAGTAGAAAAATTAGATAATAAAATAAATAGTTTATTAGAAAAAATAAATAATATAAGTGAATTAATTTCTAATAATGACAAAAGATACGAGGAGTTGAATCGTACTATAAAAGAAAATAAAAAGCAATTAAGATTAATATTTATTATTACAATAATTGCTAGTGTAATAATTATAGCTTTATCAATGATTAATATAATTAAATAGAGTAGCTAAAAAGGAGTATTTGGTAAGTAAAATATTCCTTTTTATTTTGGTAAATTTTAACTTTTAATAAATCAAAGAAAAAGGACATAATACTATTATGAAGAAAAAAATCATTTTAAGTTTAATAATTATTATGCTTCTTTGTTTTACAAGTTGTAAAAAGAAAGAAAGTGAAAAGTTAGAGTTTTTAGAAAAACCTCTAGAATCGTATGTTGTTAATACTAGTACTAACCAAGCATTAGAAAACATTAAAATAAAAATAACAAATGGTAAAAAAAACATAATAAAGAAAGCAAGTGATGCTAGTATAAACGTTAATGGCTTTGATTTATCGATTATTGGCGAACATATTGCTAAATTTACATATGGTGATAAAGAACTGACTTGGAAATATTTTGTCCAAAATTCAGTTTGGAATAAAAATGAAAATACTCTTTGGTATAATGAAGAAAAAAGTGTCTTTAAAATCAATAATGCTGAAGAATTAGCTGGTCTTGCAAAATTAGTTAATAGTGGCAATGATTTTAAAAATAAAGTAATTCTTTTAAATAGTGATATTGATTTAGGAGGACACGCATGGATTCCTATTGGAACATCGGGAAAAGGCGTTTCAAAAAATAATGAATATTATTTTTCAGGGGTGTTCAATGGTCAAGGACATCAAATAAATAACTTACATATAGTAGCTGAACATACAAAAATAGGTGAACACATTAGCAGCGAAGAATCTTATTATAATGCAGGGATATTTGGACAAACTCTTGACGCAACAATTAAAAATGTTAAAATTAATAATGTTACCATTGTAAATGGAATGATGAACGAAGGTGTAAGGTCTTTACAAGGAACAGGTGCATTAGTTGGCTATGCAAAAGGCAAAAGTATATTTACCAATATAACTATAACTGGTAAGATAAATATTGATGGCGAATATAAGGTTGGAGGAATTATTGGAAATATAAGTGGAAATTCGCCAGTAATCCAAGGGTTAAAAATCATAGGTACCGATGATAGCTATATTTATGGAACTGATCAAAAGTACAAAGATACTAATAATTTTGGTGGTATAATTGGCTTTGGTGATGTTACTAATGCCATAATTGATGATTGTTGTACGGATATAAAAATAACCGGGGTAACTAGTGGCGGTATAATTGGTTCGATCGTTGGAAGTAATATTACTATTTCAAATTGTGTAGTTTATAACGATGTCGAAGATTTGGAATCTACCATAACAGGAGGAATTATTGGAGCCAGATTTACCAATTTTACAATTAATAATTGTTATTTTCTAGGAAATGTGATAACTGGTGCTAATAATGATTATGGTGATGTAATTATAGGTAAATATGGTAAAAATGTCATAATAGATAGTAATAATATTTTCTATGCTAATAAAAATGATAAAATATATAATAGTTTAAATGCAATTAGACAAGATTATCAACAAATAATAGATATGCTATCAGACAACTTAAAAATAGATGAAAATGACTAACCAGGAGTTAGTTATTTTCTTTTGCTATCTAAATGACAAAATAAGATAATTCTAGTATAATAGCTACTTAGAAAAAGGAGCATAATATGAATGCTGAAAAAGATTTAACAAAAGGGCCACTCTGGAAACAGATAATTTTATTTAGTTTACCATTAATGTTTTCCAACATCTTACAAGCGTTGTTCAATATGTCAGATATTGCGGTAGTTGGAAAATTTGCGGGAAACACAGCCTTAGGTGCAGTAGGATCAACAACAATTTTAGTATCACTATTTACAGGTTTTTTAATTGGACTTGGAAATGGCGTTAATGTAGTTGTTGCCCGTTTTATCGGCGAGAAAAATCACAAAAAAATCACTGAATCGGTTTTAGCAGCACTAGTTACATGTTCGACGATAGGTATTATTCTTTTATTTATTGGACTATTTTGTTCGAGATTCTTTTTAGAGTTAATTAATACCAAAGATGATTTAATTGATGGAGCTACACTATACTTAAAAATATATTTTTTTGGTATGCCAGCAATGGCAATCTACAATTACGGTAATGCTATTTTTAGTGCAAGTGGTAATACCAAAAAACCTATTGTGTATTTATTGATTGCGGGAATAATTAACGTATTATTAAATCTTTTCTTTGTTATTGTGTGTCATCTAGATGTTGCAGGTGTTGCAATTGCCAGTGCCGCTTCACAATACGTTTCAGCAATTTTAATTGTTATATCTTTAACAAGACTTAAAACAAGTTGTAAATTATGCATAAAAGATAATAAATTTAATTTTGAATATTGTAAAATGGTTTTAAAACTTGGAATTCCATCAGGATTTCAAAACTGTATATTTGCCATAGCTAATCTATTCATCCAAAAAGGTGTCAATAGCTTTGATTCAATAATGGTAGAAGGTAATTCTGCCGCAACAAATTTTGATGCTTTAATATATGATGTAATGGCAGCCTGCTATATGGCATGTTCAAGTTTCATAGGTCAAAATTTTGGTGCACGCAATAAGAAACGTGTAATTAATAGCTATTTAATAGCAATGCTTTATGCTTTCTTGTTTGGCGCTTTATTTGGTGGCTTATTAGTAATATTTGATAGACAATTATTAAGTATCTTTACTTCATCAGAAGAAGTAATAGATGCGGGGGTTAAACGTATTCAAATAATGGGATATTCGTATGCGTTTAGCGCATTAATGGATAATACGATAGCAGCTTCAAGAGGTCTTGGAAAAACCATAGTTCCAACCATCATCGTTATTTCAGGATCTTGCATATTCCGTATTGCTTGGATATATACAATTTTTGCCCATTATCATACAATTAAATCATTATATTTATTATACTTTTTCTCTTGGATGATTACGGGTATCTTCGAATTAATATATTTTATATACGCATATAAAAAGACGTTTAAAAATGACCAGATTTTAGCAACTAATTAATATAAAACCCTATCTTATAGTTATAAGATAGGGTTTTTAATTACCATGTTGTATAACTCTTTGTCAATATCAGTGAGTCTTTTTATAAAAAATTTGAAAACATATTTTGGGTATGATATAATGATTTATAAGTTAATGAAGTAATTTAGGAAACAATTAAATTTGAAACTTATGGATTGAATCTTTAATAAGGTAGTTTGTTTTTAAAAGATAAAGAAGTAAAGAGGTAATTTCAATATGAATATAGGAGAAATAATTACAAAAATGGGTTTTGGTAATCAGGCGGTAATAACAGCGTTTAAACACGAAGATGATGATTCTGATTATGCGGTATGGAAAATCGAAGATGGCAATGTTATTCGGGTGCTCAAAAAGACAAGTAAGCAAGAACTAGATATTTATGATACTTTTTTATCTTTTGCCAAATTGGGAGTTCCATGTTTTTATAAAAGTATTGAGTATGATGGTGAATTGTTTATTCTTATGGAATACCTAGATGGAAATAACTTGCAAAAATGCGATAGGAAATCGTTGACAGCCGTTTTGGATGCATTAATTTATTTACAAAATATGTATTGGGAAAAGCGCGAACTTGAAGGTATTGGCCACGGCTTTGAAGCGAGTTTACCAGGAAGGCAAAAACGGCGAAAATATCTCAATGACACAGAACTTGAACAAGCCTATGAAAAGTATTTGCAAATTTATTCAAATATTCCTCGGACACTTTGTCACGATGATCTTCTTCCTTTTAATGTTATATGTACAAATGAACATGCGGTTATAATTGACTGGGAATATGCGGGGATTTTACCTTATCCTACATCGCTTGCCCGTCTACTTGCCCACTGCGAGGAAGATGAATCAGCCTTTTTTTTATATGAGTCAAGAGGATAAAGAATATGCTATTGAATATTATTTTGAACATTTATTAAAAGAAAAGGGTATAGATTACAGTGATTATCGCAAAATTTTAGATTATTTTTTACTATACGAGTATTGTGAATGGATTATGCTCGGCGTAGAATATAATGATACAGAAAATGAAAGATTCAAAAAATACTATGCAAAAGCAAAAGAGCATATCAAGAAATTAATATAGTTTCTAGATGTAAAGTTTATCTCTTGATATTTTGAAGCCAAAATCCTATGAGTTAAATTATAAACATACGTTAAGATATTTCATAAACAGTAATAAAAACATTCTTTGATATTATTATAAAATAAACAATTGATTTATATATCATATAAATTTTTTTGACAAATAGCCTAAAAAGTTGTATAATATTTAGGCTTATGTATCAATCTTATTATGTTGGGAGAATTAAAAATGGAAAATATAATTGAAATAAACAATTTATACAAATCCTATAATGACGTGCATGCCGTAAATAATCTTTCATTTAGGGTTAAAAAAGGCGAATTATTTGCCTTCTTAGGTGTAAATGGAGCTGGTAAAAGTACGACCATTTCTATTATGTGTGGAACCCTTACTAAAGATAGTGGTGAAGTACTAATTAATGGTAAAAATATTGATCATCAATTAGTAGATATTACTAAAGAATTAGGAGTTGTATTTCAAAACTCAGTTTTAGATAATAATTTAACGGTAAAAGATAATCTTTATTCTAGAGCTAGTTTATATGGCATTTATGGAAATGCCGCTAAAAAAAGAATCGAAGAACTTGCGGAAATATTAGATTTTAAAGAAATAATGAATAGAACAGTTGGTAAATTATCAGGCGGTCAAAAAAGAAAAATTGATGTTGCTAGAGCATTATTGCATAAACCTGAGATTTTAATACTTGATGAACCAACAACTGGGCTTGATCCACAAACTCGTAAAACTTTGTGGAGTGTAATTGAAAAATATCGTAGAGATGAAAAAATGACCGTATTTTTAACAACTCACTATATGGAAGAAGCAAGTGATGCCGATTATGTAGTAATCTTAGATGCTGGTAAAATATCTGCAGAGGGCACACCATTAGAATTAAAGAATAACTATACTGGTGACTACATAACTATTTATGGAGTAAGTGAAGAAGAAGTAAAGAAATTAAATCATAAATATGAGAAAATCCGTGATGCCTATCGTGTGTCTGTCGCAAATACTGAAGAAGCACGTGATTTAATAGTAAATAATCAAGAGTTATTCAAAGATTTTGAAATTACTAAAGGTAAGATGGATGATGTATTTTTATCAGTAACTGGTAAAAAATTAGTTGGAGGTAATTAATATGCAAACTTTTTTAGCTTTGACAAAAAGAAATATAAAGATGTTTTTTAAAGATAAAGGACTATTCTTTACATCATTAATTACACCAGTAATTTTGCTAGTTCTCTACGCAACATTTCTTGCTAGAGTATATCATGATAGTTTTGTAAGTAATATTCCTGATTATTTAAATGTTTCCGATAAATTAATTAATGGTACTGTAGGAGGAGAATTATTTTCATCACTACTTGCGGTATGTTGTGTTACTGTTGCTTTTTGTTCTAATACACTAATGGCACAAGATAAATTAACTGGTGCTCGCAAAGATTTTATGATTACTCCTGTAAAGAAATCAACTCTTGCAATATCTTATTATGTTGCTACCCTTTTAACAACCCTAATTGTTTCGTATATTGCAACCGGTGCATGTTTTATTTACATAGCAATTGAAGGATGGTTTTTATCAGTAGGTGATGTTTTCTTAATTCTTATTGATGTATTCTTATTAACTTTATTTGGTACTGCCATTTCTTCAATAATTAATTCGTTCTTATCTACTCAAGGGCAAATATCAGCTGTTGGTACAATTGTTTCAGCTGGCTATGGATTCATCTGTGGTGCCTATATGCCTATTTCACAGTTTTCACCTTTCTTACAAAAAGCAATTGCCTTTTTGCCAGGTACTTATGGTACATCACTTATAAGAAATCATGCATTAAATGGCGTTTATAAAGAAATGGCAAATCAATTTCCTGCTGAAGTTATTGAAGGAATAAAAGATAGCATAGATTGTAATATCTATTTCTTTGATAATAAAGTATCAATTTCTGCAATGTATATTATTTTAATTTGCTCAATTATCGTTTTAATTGGTGCATATGTATTAATAAATGCTTTGAAAAATCGTAAAGCACGTTAAATATGGAGAACTAGATGAATTACAAAATAATTGATATGGAAAAATATTACCGTAAGGGAGTATTTGAACATTTTTCAAAAGATTGTAAATGTCGAATTTCAATGACTGTCAAATTAGATGTAACAAAATTAGTTGAATATTCAAAAGAGACTAAAACAAAATTTTATTTAAATTTCTTATATCTTTTATGTAAAACCTTAAATAGCAAAGATGATTATAAAATGTATTATGAATATCACCTTAATGAATTAAGATGTTATGATACAATAAATCCTATTCAATATGTCTTTTTTGAAGAAAGTAAAACATGTAAGCCAGTATATTCTACTTATTATGAAGATTATAATACTTTCTACACCAATGCTTTAAAAGATCTTGAAGAAGCCAAGAAAGATCCTACTTATAAACTAGAAAGTAGTACTCATCCTAACTGGTTTGATGCTTCATTTATGCCATGGGTAAGTTATGATAGTTTTAGCGTAGAGTGTCCTGATGGCTATTTATACTTTCCACCTATTGTTAACTGGGGAAAATATTACTTAGAAAATAATAGAATTATGATGTCTGTTACATGTGGGTTAAACCATGCTATTGCGGACGGCTATTTAATGTCAAATATATTTGTTACATTAGCAAAAGAGATAGAGACATTTACTAAATAATGCTTTTAAGAGAACCAAGTTGATTGGTTCTTTTTTCTTGCAAAAATAATAAAACATATAATTTGCATTTTTTTGAATAATCACTATAATATAATAGTGTTTAGAATTACTAAACAATTTGTTTAAAATCTATAAACCAAATAAAAGGGGGAATGTAGGTGCAAATTGGCAAAAAAATTAAGAAATTAAGAAACCTTTGCAATTTAACTCAAGAAGAGCTAGCGAATAGAACTGAATTAACAAAAGGTTATATTTCTCAGCTTGAAAATGATTTAGTTGAACCATCAATTTCTACACTTGAAGATATCGTCAATGCTTTAGGAACCAATTTAGGTGATTTCTTTAAAGATGAAAAATTAGAACAGGTTGTTTTTACTACCTCTGATTATTTTGAAAAAGAATCAGCTGGATATCAAATTAAGTGGTTAGTTCCTAATGCTCAAAAAAATGAAATGGAACCAATCTTAATAACCATTTATCCTAATTCACAAACCGATTTAGATATACCTCATGAAGGTCAAGAGTTTGGATATGTTTTAGAAGGAGAAATTCTTCTTTGTATTGACAATAAAGTATTTAAGGTAAAAAAGGGAGAAACTTTTTATTATGATTCTAATAAAAACCATTATTTGAAGAATAATAAAGATAAGCAATGTCGCATCATTTGGGTAAGTAGCCCACCAAATTTTTAAAGAGGAGTTAAAAGTATGAACAAACAAGATATTATTTTGGAGTTAATTAATGTTAACAAAAAGTATGATGACAGTTACGCAGTAGAAAATTTCAATCTATATGTTAAAAAAGGTGAATTTATCACTTTCCTGGGACCTTCAGGATGTGGTAAAACAACAACCCTTAGAATGATAGCAGGATTTGAAATGCCAACAAGTGGCCAAATATTATTAAATGGAGAAGACATTGCTCAACTTCCTCCTCATAAGAGACCACTTAATACTGTTTTTCAACGTTATGCATTATTCTCTCATTTAGATGTATATGATAACATTGCATTTGGTTTAAAATTAAAAAAGGTTCCTTATGAGGTTACTGATAAAGCTGGTAATAAAGTAACAAAATATCGAAAATACCGTAGAGATGAAATAAATGAAAAAGTAAAAAAAGCTTTAAAAATCGTTGATCTAGAATCTTTTGAAACAAGAAATGTTTCAACTCTATCAGGTGGTCAACAACAAAGAGTTGCCATTGCTAGAGCAATTGTAAATGAACCAAAAATTCTATTATTAGATGAACCTCTTGGTGCATTAGATTTAAAAATGCGTAAAGAAATGCAACTAGAATTAAAAGAGATGCACCGTAAATTAGGCATTACTTTTATCTATGTTACTCATGACCAAGAAGAAGCTTTAACAATGTCTGATACTATCGTTGTTATGAAAGATGGTCAAATTCAACAAATTGGCACACCTATGGATATTTATAATGAGCCTAAAAATGCGTTTGTTGCGGACTTCATTGGTGAATCAAACATTTATGTAGGAACAATGATTGATACAAAAAAAGTGCGTTTCTTAGGTGCTACTTGGGATTGTATCGATGATTTTCCTAAAAATGAAAAGGTTGATGTTGTTGTAAGACCGGAAGACATTATTATTCATCCTAATGGTGAAGGAATGGTAAAAGCCCATATTGTTAACAAAATATTTAAGGGAATTCACTATCAGTTTACCGCAATGGTAGGTAATAATGAAGTATTAATACAATCTACGTTAGATCACAACATTGATCAAGATGTTTCGTTAACTATTGAACCAGATTTAATTCAAATAATGAAACGTGAATATGATGCAAACATTTATCAAGATGCTTATATAAATAATAAGAACAAAGTAGTTTTTGCGGGAGCAACTTGGGATTGCGATGTCACTCAATTGGTTGAAGGTTCTTCATTAGATGAAGAAGGATATTTCCATACTAAAGAAGGTAAAACATATGATTTAAACGATATTGACGTAGTAGCTACAGTAGGTATGGATGACGTTGAAATAAGTGATGATTTAGAAGATGGCAACATAACTGGTCAAATAATCCAAATGGTTTGGAAAGGCGACCATTACCAATTAATTGTTAGAACTGAAGATGAAGAAGATTTTGTAGTTGATACAGTCTGGACTTGGAACGAAATGGATACTGTAAGTATAAAGATTGATCCAAGTAAAATTAAATTAAAGTTAAAGGAAGACTTGTCAAAATATGAAATTTAAACGTAAACATCTATCAATACCTTATGTTTTATTTCTAGTATGTTTTGTTGTAATACCTGTCTTCTTCATAATTTATTATGCATTTACTAATAAGGGTGGAAGTTTTTCGTTTGATAATGTACGCAAATTCTTTTCTGATTCAACCAACGTAAATGTATTATTGATATCGTTTGTTTATGCAATTTTAAATACGATCATTTGTTTATTAATTGGCTATCCACTTGCAATGATACTTGCAAATCGTAAATATAATAAATCATCGGTTCTGGTAATGCTATTTGTAATGCCAATGTGGATTAACTTTATTATTAGAACTAGTGCTACTCGTGATGTATTAAACTGGATAGGCATATCAACTGGAGCTCATTCAAACTTAACAACGATGATTGGTCTAGTATATAACTATTTGCCATTTGTTGTTTTGCCACTTTATACAACAATGTTAAAAATGGACAAATCACAAATTGAGGCAAGTTATGATCTTGGTGCTAATGGCTTTTATACATTCTTTAAAGTTATTATCCCTATGACAATGCCAGGAATTGTTTCTGCCGCAACTATGGTTTTTATGCCAACGCTATCTTCATATGTAATTTCAGATATATTGTCTGAATACAACGTTGTTTTGTTTGGTAGTTATATTGATTTATATTTTAATCAAGCAGATTGGAATTTTGGCTCATTTATGGCATTAATTATGCTTTTACTAATTGGAATAAGTGTATTTATTAGTCGTAGATTTTCAAAAGATGAAACAGGAGGTAGATCGTCAATATGGTAGAAAAAAATACTAAAGATGAAATAATTAATGTTTCAAGTAATACCGAAAAAGCAATAAAAGCTAGAAATCGTAAAGAAACTACTAAAAAAATATTTGCTAAAGGATATATGTGGTTAATCTTACTACTTATGTATCTACCAATTTTAGTTCTTGTTATTTACTCATTCACTGAAAGCGATCAACTAGGAGTATGGACTGGCTTTTCATTTAATTTGTATCACAAATTATTTAAGAATCAATCTTTGATGACCGCAACGCGTAACACTTTAATTATTGCGATTGTTTCAGCTGTTTTATCAACTATTCTTGGAACAATGGGAGCAATCGGTGTCTTCTATTCTAAAAAACGCAGTAAAAAAATAGTTGAAACTTTTACTCAACTACCAGTTGTTAATGCGGAAATCGTAATGGCTTTATCGCTAGCTATCTTATTTAAAGTATTACAAACAAGTTATTCATTTGCCACATTATTAGTTGGACATATGGTGTTAACCGTTGCATTCGTATATTTAAATGTTAAACCAAAATTAATGCAAATGGATCCTAATATTTATGAAGCCGCTCTAGATTTAGGTGCAACACCTTGGTATTCACTATTTAAAGTAGTGCTTCCAGAAATTTTACCAGGTATCTTTTCAGGCTTTCTAATTTCAATTACGTTATCACTAGATGATTTTGTAATTACTCAATATTTGAAAGAACCATCATTTGAAACAATATCTACGTACATTCAAAAAATTGTCGCAAAGCATCCAATACCTGCCGAAGTTAGAGCTTTAAGTACAATCTTATTTGTGGTTGTATTAGCAGTAGTACTTGGAATAACCATTTATAATAATAAAAAGGCTCAAAAAATTTTAAAATATCGAGGTAAAAAATAATGAAAAAAGTAATAATATTTCTAACCTCAGTATGTTTATTTTGTTCTTTAGCAGTTTCTACTAAAGTAGTAAAAGCTAATAGTAATGATTACTTTAAAGGACAAACCTTAACTATTTATAATGTTGAAGACTACATTTCTCAAGGTGAAGAAGGATATGTAGACATAATTGGTAACTTTGAAAAAGAATATGGTGTAAAAGTTAATTATTATACTTATGATACTAATGAAACAATGTATAATCAGTTTACACTTCAAAAAGAAGGAACCTATGATTTAATTTGTACATCAGATTACATGATTCAAAAAATGATTAAAGAAGAATTAGTAGATCCAATTGATGTAAGTAAAATTCCTAATTATGAAAAGTATGCTGCCAAAACTTTAAGAGAAAAGTTAAAAGCTATGAATGTTCCTTATGAAGGTAGAACTGTAAATTTAGACGAATTTGCGGTAGGATACATGTGGGGAACTTTAGGAATTGTCTATGATCCTGAATGTAGTGATACTATAAGAGAAGATGTAAAATCATGGGATGTATTTTGGAATCCAACGTACAAAAATGTAATTTCCATAAAGAATTCTATCAGAGATGCCTTTGTTGCAGGATTAATGCACTCATATAGTAAAGACATTGAATTCCAAAAAGTTATGAATGCTTACCTAGATGATCCAAATGAAACCAACAAATTGAAATATAATGCTTTAGTACAAGATATTTTTGACTTTAAGTTAGATGGTTCACAAGCAAGTGATCTTGAAAATAAAGAAAAAATTGCTCGTGTAAAAGAAGAATTAATTTCAATGAAAAAGAATATTTTTGGTTTTGAAGTAGATTCAGGTAAAAATGATATAATAACTGGAAAAATAAAATTAAACTTAGCATATTCTGGAGATGCTGTGTACTCAATCAACACTGCTATGGAAGATGCTGATAAAGTTTTAGAATATTACGTTCCTGAAGATGGTAGCAACATTTGGTATGATGCTTGGACAATGCCAAAGGGTGCAAAGAATAAAGAACTTGCTTATGAATTCTTAAACTATTTGTCAGATCCAATCAATGCAGCAGATAATATGGATTATATTGGTTATACACCATATATTGTAGGCGATGAATTATTCACTCTTACCGCAAGTTGGTATGGTGCTGCTGATTATGATGTTAATTCATATTACAGTGAAGAAACTAAAGTTATTTATGATAATGTATTATATGAATGTATAAAAGAAAAAGAAAGTGAAAACGATGTTTTACCAACTAATGAAGAGTACTTTGAATCTTGTGAATATGATAGTGAAACAACATATGAAGAAGATGATATGATAAGCTTCAATGGTAAAATATACAATTGCCTTGCAAGTACAAACTTATCACCAACTGAAGATGTTGAAAGTTGGGAAGAAGTTGAAGGATATGATCTTGACTTCTTATTTGGTAATACCGGGTCATTCAAAGAAGGACTTAGAAGAGCGGTTATATACCCTTTTGCGGGATCACAAAATCAACTAGAAACTCAATATCCAAGTGAAAACATTATCGCAAGATGTGCAATAATGAATGACTTTGGAAGTTATAATGATCAAGTTGTAATTATGTGGGGTCAAGTTAAGGCATACACAAATATGTTACCAGTATACATTTTACTAATAACGTTTGTTGTTATTTTAATTGCCATAACAGTATATGTTTTAATAAAACATCATATTGTTAAAAACTACAAAAAATCACTATAATAATTGTTTGTAACTCCCTATTATATTAGGGAGTTTTTAAAAGCGCTCTTAAGTTGTATTTTTAATGCAAAAAATAACTAATATACGTAAGCTATAGAAAATAATCATGCTACTTTTTGATTTTGCTTTTTGGTTTTAAAAGTAGGAAAGATGTGGTATAATAATAAAAAATGAGGTGCAAAAATGAAAAAACTAGAACAAGGATTATTTGTTGGTGAAAGAGCTTTATATAATTCAAGTAATCTCATAATCGAAGACTCTACTTTTGAAAATGGCGAATCACCACTAAAAGAAAGCAATAATATAAAGATTTATAATAGTATTTTTAAATGGAAATACCCTTTATGGTATTGCCACGATATATTTGTTAAAGATAGTACTTTATTAGATACAGCACGTTCAGGTATTTGGTATACTGACAATATTGAAATTATTGATTCAACAATTGAAGCACCTAAAACATTTAGAAGGGCTAAGAACATAAAGTTAAAAAATGTTTATTTACCAAATGCTGAAGAAACTTTGTGGACATGTGAAAATATAAGGATGGAACATGTTGTCGCAAAAGGTAATTATTTTGGAATGAATAGTAAAAATATTGCAATAAGCGACTTTAATTTAGATGGAAACTATGCATTTGATGGCGCAAGTAATATTGAAATACACAATGCTAAAATGTTGTCAAAAGATTCTTTTTGGAATTGTGACAATGTAACTGTTTATGATTCAACTATAATAGGTGAATATTTAGGATGGAATTCTAAAAATATAACTCTTATTAATTGTACAATTGACGCCTTACAAGGTATGTGTTATATGGAAAATTTAAAATTAGTAAATTGTAAATTACTAAATACTAATTTAGCATTTGAATATTCAACTGTTGATGCCAGTGTAAATTCTAAAATTGATTCAGTTAAAAACCCAATTAGTGGCAAAATTGTTGCAAAAGAAATTGGTGAAATAATTTTAGATGATACATTGATTGATTCAAGAAAAACACAAATTATAGAGGAGAATAAAAAAAGTGAATAACAATTTTAACAATATTCCTAATCGTAGAAACACTTTTTCATTAAAATGGGATGTTTCAGAAAATGAATTACCAATGTGGGTTGCGGACATGGATTTTGAAACTGCACCATGCATAAAAGAAGCTTTAATTGAAAGAGCAAAACACGGCGTTTTTGGTTACAGCATTGTTCCTGATGAATTTTTTGAAAGTATTATTGGATGGTGGCAAAGAAGACATCATATAACTTTTGAAAAAGACTGGATGATTTTTTCAACGGGAGTTGTTCCTGCCATTTCATCAATAGTAAGAAAAATCACGACGCCGGCAGAAAATGTTTTAATACAATCGCCTGTATACAACATTTTCTATAATTCTATTTTTAATAATGGCAGAAATATTTTATCAAGTGATTTAGTTTATGAAAACGGTGAGTATCATATTGATTTTGTTGATTTAGAAAATAAATTGAAAAATCCACAAACTACATTAATGATTCTTTGTAATCCACATAATCCTATTGGAAAGATTTGGAGTAAAGAAGAACTTGCCAAAATTGGTGAGCTATGTCATAAATATAATGTAACAGTTATTTCTGATGAAATTCATTGTGATATAACTAATCCAGGAAAGGAATATATTCCATTTGCTAGCGTAAATGATGTTTGTCGTGACATATCAATAACTTGTATAGCCGGCTCAAAAGTTTTCAACTTAGGTGGATTACAATCAGCATGTGTAGTAGTCCCTAATAAGTTTTTAAAACATAAAGTAGAGCGTGGCCTAAATACTGACGAAGTAGCTGAACCTAATGCTTTTGCGATGAGTGCAAACATTGCGGGATTCAAATATGGTGATGAATGGGTTTGCAAATTAAATAACTACATATACGAAAATAAAAAAATATTTTGTGATTATGTAAATAAAAATTTACCTAAACTTTACATTATACCATCAGAAGCAACTTATCTTTTGTGGGTTGATGTAAGAAAGTATACCGATGATGCAACAACTTTGTGTGAATACCTTCGTAGTAAAACAGGATTATATGTTTGTGAAGGATCAGAATATGGAGTTAATGGTAAAGCCTTTTTTAGAATAAATCTAGCAACTTCAAAATATAACGTATTAGATGCTTTAGAACGTTTGAAAGCCGGTTTAGAATTATTTGAAAGTGAGACAAAATAATGAAAGAATTTAAACGCTTTGAAATGCTAATTGGTAAAGAAAATTTAGAAAAGTTATCTAAAAAACATATTGCAATATTTGGCATTGGTGGTGTGGGTGGATACGTATGTGAAGCTCTTGCACGTTCAGGGATTGGCAATTTCACTCTCATAGATAATGATGTAGTTGATGTTTCTAACTTAAATCGTCAAATAATTGCAACAACTTCAACAATTGGTCTTCCTAAAGTAGAAGTGATGAAAGAAAGAATTTTAAGTATCAATAAAGAAGCTAAGATAAACACTTATCAATGCTTTTTTTTGCCAGAGAATGCAAGTATCTTTGATTTTTCAAAATTTGATTACATTGTTGATGCGATTGATACTGTTACCGCAAAACTTGCAATTATCGAATTAGCCAAGAAAAATAATGTTCCAGTAATTAGTGCAATGGGAACTGGCAATAAATTAAATCCATTAGATTTAATAATTACTGACATATCAAAAACCTCAATGTGTCCGCTTGCTAGAGTTATGCGCACAGAACTTAGAAAAAGAGGAATAACTAAATTAAAGGTTGTTTACTCACAAGAAATGCCAATTAAAACTGGTGTAATTAATCCTGAAACTGGTAAGAGTGTACCTGGTAGTAGTGCTTTTGTACCGGGGGTTGCGGGACTAGTAATTGCATCAGAAGTTGTAAAGGATTTAATTAATATATAATATAAGGAATAGGGAAATGAAAACATTAGTTGTTGAAAACATTACAAAGACTTTTAAAATTTCACGAAAACAACAAAGAATTGAAAAAACTATGGAAAGTTATAAAACAGCCGTAAATGGTCTTTCATTTGTTGCAAACGAAGGTGAAATATATGGTTTACTTGGACCTAATGGAGCAGGTAAAACAACAACCCTAAGAATAATTTCAACTTTAATAAAACAAGATAAAGGTGATGTTATTATAGAGGGTTTAAATACAAAAACTGATACGGAAAAAGTAAGAGCAAAGATTGGCTTTTTAACAAGTGAGTTAAAACTAGAAGATTTCTTTACTCCTAATTACTTATTTGATTACTTTGGTAAATTACACAATATACCAGATGATGTGTTAGAAAATCGCAAAAAAGAATTATTTGAAAAATTTGGCATCGAGAAGTTTGCGGAGGTAAAAATAGCCGATTTATCTACTGGTATGAAACAAAAAGTTTCAATTGTTATATCAATCGTTCATGATCCAGATGTAATAATATTTGATGAACCTACTAATGGTTTAGACGTTATTACCGCAAAAGTTGTAACTGACTTTCTTAAAGAATTAAAAAGCCAAAACAAAATAATAATTATTTCTACTCATATCTTTTCATTAGTAGAAAAGCTTTGTGACCGTGTTGGAATTATCATTAATGGTAAAATGATTAAAAGCGGTGAATTAGTTGAACTAACAAAAGAAAAAGATTTAGAAGAATTATTCTTTGAATTATATAAAGAAGAAGTTGGTGAAAAATAATGAAACAAATACTAACAATAATGAAAAAAGAACTATACCGTTTCTTTACTGATCGTAGAATGGTAATGTCTTTAATATTACCGGCTGCTTTAATTTATATAATTTATTCGGCAATAGGTTCCGCAACTCTTAAACATGTTGAAGATCAAGCAACATATCTTTACAAAATATGTATTGTTAATGAACCTAGTGAAAAAGAATTAGCCTTTTTAGATTCTGATTGTCCATATAAAATTGATAAAGTTGAAACAGCTTCAAATATTGATGAAATCAAACAAAAAATAGCGAATAATGAAATTGATTTATACATTAAATATGAAGGTGATTTCTATCAAAAAATGATGGCATATGATTCTACTACTGGTGCAGTACCACCTCAAATTGAAATATATTATAATTCTGGTAAAGAAGAATCAGAACTAATATATCAATATTATGTAAGTTGCTTAAATGATTATGAAGCTAAATTAACTAATAAATTTGATATAAATTCAGATGTTAATATTAAGTATGATTTAGCATCAAAAGATGAAAAAAATACTCAATTTGTAACAATGTTACTTCCTTTCTTAATTATTGTATTGTTATTTTCAAGTTGTTTATCAATAGCTTCAGAATCGATTGCGGGAGAAAAAGAAAGAGGTACAATTGCTACTTTATTAATTACACCTGTAAAGAGAAGCTCAATAGCACTTGGAAAAATCTTTGCAATTTCGGTTACAGCATTTGTTGGTGCAATTGCCAACTTTATTGGACTAGTTGCAGCTTTACCAAAATTAGTTGCCGGAGCAAATCTATCAATGAGTATGTATAATGTAGGTAGTTATGTTGGTTTATTATTTATAATAGTTAGCACAGTATTAATCTTTATTGCCATATTATCAATAATTTCTACTTTTGCAAAAAGTGTCAAAGAGGCTTCATCATACTCAATACCAGTTATGTTATTGGTCATGTTAATTGCCGCTACTTCATTAATTGGTAAATCTAATTCACAAACTATTACTTATTTTATACCAATCTATAATAGTGTTCAAGCAATGGGTGCCATTCTTAGTTTGAATTTTAACCCTATTAATTTCGTAATAACAATTGTTACTAATTTAGCTATATTTGCATTAGGTATCGTAATACTATCAAAAATGTTTAATTCAGAAAAAATTATGTTTAACGCATAGTTAAAATATTTCCTAAATTACTAGGGTAGAAGTACCTAGATAGTTTAGGTTTTTTTTAAAATACTTTATGAAAACGTTTGTATAAAAAATAAAAGTATGATATTATTATGCAAAAGGAGAATTGATATGCGAAAAAGAATAATTTTACTAATTGCACTATTAACAGTAGTTTTAGCATTTGCTTCTTGTAAAAATAAAACTAAATATACGGTTAGTGTTAAGTTAGCCGAAGGTGAACAACTAATAGGTAGTATTACTACTAAAGTTGGTAAAAAAGTATTGATAGGTGATGTAATAAATGAAACTAGTGTTCAAAAAGAAGGACATATTTTTAAAGGTTGGTCAATAGATGGCAGTTCTTTAGTTGATAAACAACTAGTTATTACTGAAGATATTTTACTCATTCCTCTCTTTGAAGTTAACTCTTATAAAATAAAATACACAATAGATGGTGAGGTATTTAGCGAAGAATTGCTAAAGTATGGTAGTAAAATAGAAGTTAAACAAGTACCTGAAAAAACTGGTTATACGTTTAAGGGTTGGGATAAAGAACTTCCAAACACTATGCCCGCAAATGATATTGAACTAATTGGCACATATGAAAAGAATAAATATACAATTACGTATATTATTGAAGGACAAGAAAATATAACAAGAACATATTATTATGGTGATACAATTGAAACAATTGAAAACCCTAAATTAGAAGGTTTAAATTTTGTTAAATGGAGTGAGATAATTCCTGATACTATGCCTGATCATAATATTGAAGTATATGCTGAATTTGACAAAAAAAGTTTTAATATCAATTATTATATCGATGGTGTGTTATATAAAACCGATAGTTACCAATATAACGACAATATTGATGCATTAGAAATGGCAGAAAAGGCAGGTTATACTTTCAGTGGTTGGGATAAAGAATTACCTACAAACATGCCAGCTTATGATATTGATGTTTATGGAACATATAATAAAAACACATATTATATTAATTACTATATTGACAACGTGTTATATAAAACTATAAGTTACTTATATGATAATAGTATTAAAGTATTAGAAGTAACAAGTAAAACAGGTTATACCTTTAGTGGTTGGGATAAAGTACTACCTGCAAATATGCCTGCTCAAGATATCGATGTTTATGGAACTTATAATATAAATACTTATCAAATTAACTATTATATTGATAACGAATTGTATAAAACGGTAAATTACAAATATAATGAATTAATAAATAATCTAGATGTTCCAGAAAAATCAGGTTATACTTTTAGTGGTTGGGATAAAGAATTACCTACTAATATGCCTGCTGAAAATTTAAATTTTTATGGAAGTTATGTTATTGCCACATATCAAATAACTTATGTTTATGAAGAAGGAAATCTTCCAACTCATACTTTAAATACTTTGGAAGAATTGTCACAAGTATTCTGGGATGAATTTTATGCTTGGAGTGGTTCAACTAAGTCACTTGAAGAATTTAAAACTGAACATCTAACATCTTGGAAGACTGGTAATCATGGTACTTCTAAACTATACCTTGCAAATGGCGAAACCAAAATAGATGAAGGATAGTTTATAAATGCTAGCGCAAACAATAAAAAATGGGTTAACTTTATTAATGTTTTAGATAAAATGGTAAATGAAATTAATCCATCGCAACATGCTTGGGATTCTACTTATGTTGGCTATTTGCGATTATATACGTTCTTTATGCAGTCCGCAACATATTGGACTACAGAGCGTACTCAAAAAATGGTCGAATCTATTAAAATCGAAGATACATTAAAGAAGACTTATCAAAAAGGTGATGAATTCAAATTTTTAGAACTTTCAATTGAAGATGGTAGAGAATTCTTAGGTTGGTATCTAAATGAACAAAAATTAGAAGGCATTACTAAAGAAATGACAGGAGATATAACTATTGTGGCAAAATGGAGTAATCCAATTTTACCTGAAAGTATTAATATTCTTAATCCGGTTTCTACATTTGATAAAAATATTACCTATACGTTACAAATCGAATTAATGCCAACTAATATTACTCATCCTCAACTTGTGATGAAATCATCAGAACCAAAAGTTGCAACAATCAATAATGGTGTAATAAAAACAATTGGTTATGGTAAAACAACCATTACAATTTATTCAAAATATAATCCAAATGTAAAGGTTGAATTTGAACTAGAAGTGTTCCCTAAAATTTTAGATGATAATCCTATTATCTATTTACCATATGATGTAAATGAAAAAGCAGTTATCAACGTTGGCGTAGCATATGATTTATTGACGGGTGTAAAAGCCTATGATAAACAAGATGGTGACATCAGTGAATCAATTAAGGCAGATTTATCAGAATTAGATGATACAACCGCTGGAAAATATACCATAATATATAGCGTAACTGATTCAGATGGTAACACTTCAACCTTTGAACGCATCGTGGTGGTAGTTGATAGAAGAGAATTAATCTTTATTGGCCATGCGGGATGCTACTTGGGAATTATGAATACAGAAGAAGCGTTTATTAATGCGGCAAAGATTAAAAAGTATGATGCAATTGAATGTGATGTGAAACAAACTAAAGATGGTGTCTTTGTTGTATGTCATGATAATGATTTTGCGGGAATAAGCATTGCTAACACAAATTGGGAAGATTTAAAAAATGTTACGAAAACTCTAACAAGAGGTGGTATAGAATATACAGCTACTCTTTGTACATTTGAAAGATATTTAGAAATTTGTAAAGAATATGATTTATTTGCGGTAGTGGAATTAAAATCATCAGCGGGTATAACTAATAGTGATCAATCTCGTATGCCTGCTTTAATGGAAATAATTAATAAAAAAGGTATGTTAGATAAAACCATTTTCTTAGGTTCTCAATATAAATGTTTAGAATGGGTTAAGAGTAATGGTTATGAATATATCCCTTGTCAATATTTAGTTAACTCATGTGAAAGTGAAACAATATTTGAACGTTGCGTTACTTGGAACTTTGATGTAAGCTTTAATATTTCTTATAGTAATTCAGCTGAATGGATAGCACGTTATCATGAAGCCGGATTAAAAGTATCGTGTTATACATTTAGTCAATATAGTGATGCTAAAACATTACAAGAATGGATAAATAAAGATGTTGACTTTGTAACATGTGATGTCCTTACTAGAGAAGATGTTGTTATTCCAGATAGAGGCGAAATTGAAGATAAGCCTACTTATACGGTAATTTTTAAAGATTATGATGGAACAATTTTGAAAGAAGCAACAGTAACTGAAGGTAAGAATGCCATTCCACCATTTAGCCCTAAACGAAAAGGTTACACATTTATTGGTTGGGACAAAACATTTAATAACGTTAATAGTAATTTTGAGGTTACAGCACAATATGAAATAACTACTTATACTATAACGTATCATGCTAATTTAAATAAAATTGAGGAATATAGTTGGGCAAGTAAGCAAGAATTTGTTAATGAATTCTATACTGATTTATATAACTGGTTAGTTGATAATATTAATAACATTTCTGAGTTAACACTTGATAATGGTACTTATTCTTTAACTAAAAATGGTAGTACTGCTACTTTCAAGAATGTTGAAGAATTAATGGCAATTGATAAATCAATCTTTGAACTTACAATTAGTAATTATTTCTATAAACCACTTACTGAAAACTCAAAAGATTTGGAAATGCCAGAAGATGATAATTACTTCTTGAACTCTAAAAAATATCGTTTAAAATATAAAGCATTAAATGCTTGGTTCTTAAATTGTATTGAAAACACATCTAATTATGCAAACTATAATAAAACATGGACTCCAACAACAAAAGGAAAAGTACAAATCATATTTAGATTCCACCAATGGCAACAAGGAACTAACATTGCGGCATTTAACAACTTACCTGCAAAATATAATGTTGTTGAATTAGACAGTACAAGTGTTGATTTACCACAAGAAGGATTGACATTTACCATTAATGATAGTTTTGTACTTCCTGAAATTAGTATGGAAGGATATGAATTTGTTGGTTGGTTTATTGATTCGGTTGGTAGTGGTTCAAAAGTAACGGAAATATCACTTGGTACAACAGGCGATCTTCATTTATATGCAAAATGGCTTAAATTAGAATAATAAAATTCTAAAATAGTTTATATTAGGCGCTCTACTATAATAAGTAGAACGCCTATAAACATTTTTAATAAACAAAATATTACAAAATTTGCTAACAAAATGACTTTTTGTAAAAAAAATAGTATAATAATATAGTTGAATAAAAAAGGTGAGAAAAATGAATTATGTTAAAAAAATTATAGGAGTATTATTAGGTACAATGTTTTTAGGAATGGGGGTAGCATTTTACAAAATTTCACAATTTGGACAAGATGGTGTTTCTGCCATGGTCATGTCTTTTGTGTATTTGTTTAAATTAGGTGAAACCAATTATGGGTATACCGTTTGCTATCTAGCCATAAACTTCATTTTCTTAGTAATAATGATTTTAACTCTAAAAGATAAAATAAACGTTGGAAGTATTATAAATTTATTATTAACTGGTGTATGCTCAAACCTATTTATTTATTTGTTTGAAGTATTATCATTTAATAATAACGCAATAGCACTACGAATCTTGTATAGTGTTTTAGGAATAATTACTGTAAGCTTTGGAATCGCTTTATATGGTAGTGCTAATTTGGGAGTTGCACCATATGATGCAATGCCAATGGTAATTAATAAGTATTGTCCAAAGATTGCTTATAAATATGCTAGAATAATATGTGATTTATCTTGCTTAGTTGTTGCGTTAATTATTGGTGTTATTATTTTAAGAAGAAGCGATATAATAAATGTTAATACCGTTATAACTTTCATTACAATTGGGCCATTAATTTCCTTTTTTAGTAAGATTATAAATAAATATATTTATAAGAATGAAACAACAACGTTCAATTAGGAGCAGTATGAAAATTGTAATTGTTAGCGATTCACACGGTAATCGTGAAATACTAGAAAAGATTGTTTTGCAAAACCCAAGTGCTAATATTTTTTTGCATGCGGGGGACAGCGGATTGTGCAAATTAGAAATAAGTCCTTATGTTAGTGTTAAGGGTAATTGTGATTATGAATCAGATTTTCCTGATAAACTAATTATAAAAACCCCATATGGTAATTTATACATGACCCATGGCAATCGTTTGTATGAAATAAATAGTCATACATTAGAAAAAAATAATGCTAAAATATTTGTGTTTGGTCATACCCACCATCATTTAGTAGAAAAAATTGATGATTGCTATATCTTTAATCCAGGTTCAGTATCTTTACCGCGAGATGGAACTAATGGTACATATTTAGTATTAGATATAACTAGTGATGATGTTAGCTATGAGTTTATTTATTTGTAAAAAGTTAAAAAAGTGGTATAATAAGTAAAAAGGAGTGATATTATGTATTCAAAAAATATTTGGAAAGATGCATCACAAGAAAAAGTGAATGCAATAATGAACTTTTGTGAAGATTATAAACATTTTATCAGTGTTGGTAAAACTGAAAGAATATGTGTAAAAGAAGCATTAAAAATAGCTGAATCAAAAGGATTTAAAAACCTACATGATGTAAAAACAGCCAATGTTGGTGATAAATTATATTTGATTAATAAAAATAAAAATATAATTTTATTTACAGTTGGTCAAAAACCTGTAAAAGAAGGATTAAGAGTATTAGGTGCCCATATTGATTCACCACGTTTAGATATTAAACAAAATCCATTATATGAAAAAGATGGCTTTGCTTTATTAGATACTCACTATTATGGTGGTGTTAAAAAATATCAATGGGTTACAATACCTCTTGCTATTCATGGTGTTATAATTAAGAAAGATGGAACTACTGTTAATGTTGCTATTGGTGATGATGAAAATGATCCAGTACTTGGAATATCTGATTTACTAATTCATTTAGCTGGTGACCAAATGCAAAAGACTGCTTCAAAGGTAATTGAAGGTGAAGATCTTGATGTTACTTTTGGCAGTATTCCTCTAAAAGATGAAGAAAAAAATGCGGTAAAAGCTAATATTTTAAAGATGTTAAACGAAAAATATCAAATTGAAGAAGAAGATTTATTATCAGCTGAATTAGAAGTAGTACCTGCTGGTAAGGCTCGTGATTATGGCTTTGATCGTAGTATGGTTGCAGGATATGGACACGATGACCGTGTATGTGCATATACATCTTTACGTGCTGTAGTTGATATGGAAGAAGCCCCTGAATACACATCTTGTTGTATCCTAGTTGATAAAGAAGAAATTGGTAGTGTTGGCGCAACAGGTGCTCATTCATTATTCTTTGAAAATGCCATTTTAGAATTATTAAATTTACAAAACACTGCAGATTTATTAACACTTAGAAAGACTTTAGAAAACACAAAGATGTTATCAAGTGATGTAAGTGCAGGATTTGACCCATTGTTCGCGGGAGTTAACGATCCTAAGAATTCTGCATATCTTGGAAATGGTATAGTATTTAATAAATACACAGGTTCAAGAGGTAAGAGCGGTTCTAATGATGCTAACCCCGAATATGTAGCATGGGTTCGTGATGCAATGGATAGCAATGAAGTTCATTATCAAACTGCTGAACTTGGTAAAGTAGACCAAGGCGGTGGCGGAACAATTGCCTACATTTTAGGTAATTATAATATGAATGTTTTAGATGCTGGTATTGCGGTATTAAATATGCATGCCCCAATGGAAATTGTATCTAAAGCTGACGTATATGAAGCATATCTTGCTTATATTGCTTTCTTAAAAAAATAAACAAATAAAGGGAAATGAAATCATTTCCCTTTAAAAGTATAGGAATTATTCAATTGGTAAAAGGAGTATACAAATGGCTAAAATAGCAGTAATAGGTTTAAGTGGTCAATCAATTTTTATGAAAGTAAAGAATTTACCGACCCCATCTACCACAATACATTCTACAAATTTATACATTGAACCAGGTGGAAAAGGTTACAATCAAGCAGTGGCATGTAAAAAATTTGGAGCAGAAGTAAGCTATTTCAGTAAAGTTGGTTGCGATGAATATGGTAACATTTGTGAAAAGTATTTAAAAGATTTAGGAATTAAAACTATCTTTGAAAAAGATAAAATACACAATACTGCTCTTGCTACAATATTAACAGATGATTTGGCTGAAAACGAAGTAATTGTCTATAAAGGAGCATCAAGTAATCTAAATGTATCGGAATTAAAAGATTTCGAAAGTGAAATTGCTACTGCAGATGTTTTACTTCTACAATATGAAATTAGTATAGACGTAGTAAAAAAGGCCATTGAAATAGCTAAAGAAAATAATACTTTAGTAATTTTAAATCCTGCCCCCGCAATCTATTTAGACAAAGAAATATTAAATATGGCTGATATTGTTACCCCAAACTATGAAGAGGCTAAGACTTTATATGGATTAGATATTGAAAAATTACCAAGTTCAATTAATAACACCTTAATAGTAACTCTTGGTTCAAAAGGTTCATTATTAATAAATAATCATACATCTAAAAAGTTTTCACCAATCAATGTTGAGGCGGTTGATACAACTGGTGCAGGTGATATATTTAATGCGGGACTTGCGGTTGCAATTGCCAATAAGAAGTCAATTGAAGAAGCAATTGAATTTGCAACAGTTGCCTCAGGCTTAAGTGTTACTAAAGAACATGTTATGGATAGTATCCCTACTAAAGAAATGGTAGAAGAATATTTGAAAAGACACTAAATAATAACTAATATTCTATATAACTTGAAAAAAAAGTAACAATATGCTATAATTAAGCCGTTTTAAGATTATAAAAAAGGAGATAATAATCGTGATTTACAAAACAATAACTAATTATAAAGAAGCTACAAAAGACTTCTTAGAAAATGAAAAACAATTTCATTTAGGTGTTATTCCTACAGAACAATCTAACCCATTAACAAAGAATCTTAGTGCTACAATCGCTAAAGATACAGCTAAGGGTGTAAAGACAATTTTATCAGCAGATAAATATATTGCTGATGTTGCTCGTGGACAATTTAATACTCCTGAATTCCAAGCATTTGTTGATGATATCAAGAGATGTATGGATGAAAAAAGAAAAGTTGTTTTCTCAAGCGTTGGTGCATCAGGAAGAATGGCTATTCAAATGGATGGTGCTTGGCGTTCATTCTGGCAAGGATTAGTAGATAAAATTCCTGCTCATCGTTTTGAATTTTTACAAATGGCTGAAGTTGTAAGTAGTTTCACAACTGGTGGTGACCGTGCTTTAGTTCGTTCAGTTGAAAACTTTGAAGACTATATGACTTTTGGCGCAAAACAAGTAGATGAAGCTGAAATGAAACCTGGCGATGTACTAGTTGCATTATCTGAATGTGGACTTTCTGCAAGTATTAATGGTTCTGCAGTACGTGGTTATGAATTAGGTATCAAAACATATTATTTATTCTGTAATCCAGAAGAAATCTTAAGAACACACCTTGATCGTGCTCGTAAAGTATTTGAATGCTTAGATGAATATCAAAGCAATAAAGCTAAAGGTATTGACAATGGTAAATATATCGTTAAGATTCCACTATTTGTTGGTAACATGGCTGTTTCTGGTTCAACTCGTATGCAAGTAACTACTGTTGAATTATTAGCTGCTGGTGCTGCTCTTGAAGTTGCCGCAAACCGTTGGTTAAAAGAACATTTAACAGAACAAGAATTATCTGTAGTTAATTGTGAAATGATTGACTTAAATGCTTATGCAGATGCATTTGTATCATTAAATAAACAATTATCAAGTGGTAAAGCTTTAAAAGGTCTTGCTAAAGCAGTTGACTTTGAAGTTAATACTTACAATCAAAAAGGTTTAGTAACTTATATTACTCATGATTATCTATTAGATATAATGACAGATACTACTGAACGTCAACCAACATTCACATTACCTCCATTCAGAAAATTCGCTGATCATACAAGTGAAGTTTCTTGGGCATATATTAAGGATCCTCTATATCCTAATGAAGTTGCATGGCAACAAGTATTCCGTCGTCCAATTAAAGGTCTAGAATGGACTAAAGAAGATTATATCGAAATGAAAGCAAGCCAAGACATCATTAATAATCCTCCACTAGTAAGTGGTGATGAAGTTCTTGAATATGTTATTGGTAACGAAGATGATCCATCAAGATACTCTCGTCCTTGCTCACAATTAGTATTAATCGATGTTAATGGTTCAGCTACTCCTGAAGTTGTTGCATGGTATAACAAAGAATTAACTAAATATAGTGGCGGTATCGTATTACGTTTTGGTCAAATTCCTGCAGCTAAGATTTCTAAAGATGAAATTAGAATTCCTGTTGAATTACCAAGAACTTGCACAGATATTATGTATCACTTATTAGTTAAAGTTGCATTCAATGCTTTATCTACTGGTACAATGGCTAAGATGGGTAGAGTATTTGGTAACTGGATGGTTCAAGTATTACCTACAAATAAAAAGTTAATCGATAGATCATCAAGAATTATTGCAAGTCTTGCAAAAATTCCATATGAAAAAGCGGTTGAAGAATTCTTCTATTCTTACTATAACCGTAAACCAGAAGATGAATATCGTGAATCATATGTAGTTGAAACATTAAAACGTCTTGGATTTGATCCAAACGCTGATATTAAGTAATAAGAATTACATAACAAAAAGGTGGTTTATTATATAAGCCACTTTTTTATATTATATAAAGACTACATTTCTTTTTCTAATAATTACCAATTTAATAATTGCTTTTCTCTTTAAAAAAAGACCGATAAATGCTATAATTAAAGTAATGATAAGTAAAGGAGAATTGCATGAAAAAAATTTATACACTACTAATTATTTTTACTTTAACTTTTGTTAGTTTCTTTTGTAAATTTAGTGTAAAAGCTACTAATGATTCTAGTAATTTAACTAATCCAAGTACAGAATTTAGAGCCGCATGGGTTAGTTATTATACTGGTGATATATCTTATAAAAATGAAAAAGACTATAAAAATCAAATAGATCAAATTTTAGATACAATGGAATATTACAATATGAATGCAATGATATTTCATATCAGGGCAAATCATGATGCTTGGTATAACTCTAAAATCAATAAAGTTAATAGACAATTGTCAAATGTTGATTTTTCAAAATTTGATCCATTAGAGTATGTTATAACTGAAGCCCATAAGAGGGGGATTGAATTTCATGCTTGGATGAACCCTTATCGAATTGGTTCAACGTATGCTTCTGTCGAAGATGTTGCAAGCGCATATAGTGATTATCCAAATAATCCCGCAAGCAAAAAAGAAAATGTACTAATGGGTAGTACACTACAAATACTAAATCCTGGTATTCCTGAAGTTAGAGATTTTATCGTTGATACTTGCATGGAAGTTGTAAATAACTATGATGTTGACGCTATCCATTTTGATGATTATTTTTACGCAAGCGGTATTAATGACGCAAGCACTATCGCAAAATATAATACAGAAGGATTATCAACATCAGATTTTAGAAGAAAACAAGTAGATTTATTTATTAAAGATTTAAAGGATAATTTAGATCAATTCAATAAAAAGAATAATAAATTTGTTCAATTAGGAATATCTCCTACTGGTGTTTACAAAAATGCATCATCTAGCAGTGAAGCTAATACCCCGCTTTCTAAATATGTATACAATGAAAATGGCGATTTGATTTATCCTGCTGGTGCTACTATTGGTTGCCAAATGCATTACGAATCATATTTATATTGTGATACTTTAAAATGGGTAAATAACGAATGGATAAATTATATTCTTCCTCAAACTTATTGGTCAACATCTCATAGTAGAGCACCATTTGAAAAGTTAATCAATTGGTGGAATATGGCTGTAAAAAATAAAAATGTTAATTTATATGCGGGGATGGGCATATACATGTGGAAAGACACCGCCGGTGAAGCAGTAAAACAACTCAATATAACAAGTGGTTTAGAAAATGTATTAGGAACTTCAATATATAGTTATGGTGAAATTAACGAAGCATATCAAAAAATTGACACTAATCTTACAGTACAAATGAGTCAAGTCAAAAACAAGGTATGGAAAAATTTAACTATATTACCTGAAATAGCTGGTATGGATCCTGTTAAACTTGGAAGTGTTAATAATTTCCAAGCAAGTAATAATATCTTAAGTTGGGACAAACTTGATGGTGCTAAATTTTATATAATATATCGTAGTAATGATTGCATCACTTATAACAATGATGAAATTGTTGATATCATTTCTTCACCTAATGATATTGTTAGTTGGGAAGATAGTGATAAAGGTGAGTATGTTTATGATGTTGTTCCCCTTTCTTATACCAATACTCTTGGTGAAGGACATATTCAAGTAGCTGAAGAAAGCGATTCACCAATTCATGCGCAAATATCACTCAATAGTGATGGCTCATCACTATTTGAAGTTGCTAGAGCTTATAACGTAGAACTAGATGCTAAAAACGCGTATGTATTCTTAAGCGATGATGCAACTGATAAATCACGTTTAAATTATGATTGGAGCAGTTCTGATGAAAGGGTTGCAACCATCAGTGAATATGGAACTATAACCCTAAAATCCCTTGGAACCATAACAATAAAAGGGGTATTAAAAACTGATAAAACTAAATATTGCGAATTTAAATTAAATGTATGTAACAAAGAATTGTTAGCTAAAGAATTTACAGTTAATTTTAAAGACTCAGATGGCAAAATATTAAAGACTGTTAAAGTAAAATATGGTAGTGCAGCTACTGCACCTGAAAATGTTAGCAAAGCTGCTACTGATAAATATTCATATGAATTTATTGGTTGGAACGAATTATATTATAACGTTACAAGCGATCTTGATATAATTGCGGTATACAAAGTAATAATTAGAAAATATCAAGTTACTTATAAAAATGCTGATGGTACAATCTTAAAACAATATGAAGTACCTTACGGAACAGTTCCTACCCCTCCAACAAATCCTACCCTTGAAGCAGATGATAAATATACCTATACGTTCTTAGAATGGTCAATCGTTGATCAACAAATTACTGAAGACACCATAATTGTTGCAAGATACATTGAAAATGCTAGATTATACACCCTTAGTGTAAATTTAGGAAATGGTAGTGAAATTAAAAAACATTATTATTACTCTACCGATGTAATTGAATATGTCGAAGCAGAATATGTTGAAGGTTTTGAATTTGTTAGTTGGTATTATGATGATAATTTTGAAAACGAATGTATTTTTCCGTTAGAGTTAAGAAGAGATATAACCATCTATGCAAAATATGCTAAACTAATTGAAGTAAAAATAGCAGATGAAAATGACAATATTATAAAAGAATATACTGATCTTGAAGAAAATAACTTACCATCATTTGACTATATTACTCCTAAAGAGGGCTATCGTATAATTGGTTGGTCAATAAAAGAGAATGATAAATTTATTCCTATTGAAAAATTACCAAATAGTGATTGTGTAATATACCCTATATATGAAAAAATTTCTAGCACAATTAATGTAAAAATCTATGATGAAGTTGGTAACCTTGTTCATAGCTACACTGCTAACGCAAATGATCATTTACCAAGTAATACTTTCGCAAAAGACAAAAATGGTTATGTCTTTGATGGCTGGGGAATTGTTAAAGGTGGTAGCATTGTAAAAATAACTACTCTTCCAGATACTGATTGCGAATTATATCCGATTTATAAAAAAACAAGTAATTGTCGAAAGTCATGTGGAACAATTCTACTAATACCACTTACTTTACTTGCTTTATGTTACTTTCGTAAGAAACACTAATTCTAATAAAAAGAGGTAAATATATGTTGGTAATAATTGGACCAAGTGCTTGTGGCAAAACGCAAATTGTTAATAAATTAATATCTGACTTTGGTTATAAAAAACTAGTAACTTATACAACTAGACCAATGCGACTAAATGAAAAACAAGGTATCGATTATAACTTTATTACGAAAGAAAAATTTAAAGAAAAAATAAACAATAGTTTCTTTATCGAATATGTTAAATATAATAACAATTATTATGGAACTAGTTATTCTGATTTATCGAAAGATAAAGTGGTTATAATTGAAGCTGAAGGATTAAAATCATATTTAGAAAAAGCTCGTAATCAAATAACTGTTATTTTTATTCGTTGTTCAAAACCAATTAGAAGAATAAGAATGATAGAACGTTTAGATAATGAAGAAAACATTCAAAAACGTTTAAATAGTGATGACATCGTGTTTAATGAAAATGTTCAAGCATTAGCCGATTATGTAATAGATTCATCAAATAGTAATGTCTATGATTGTGCTAAACTAGTAGATAGTTTATACAAAAAAAGTGTGAATAGTGATGCAAATTAAAATATTAGAAGATAACCATATCAATTATAAAATAGAATATAATAGGGTAAAACGAATGCGAATTCATTTTAACCACCAAGGCGAATTAATTATTACTTATCCGATAGGTTGCAAAGAAGAAAGTGTAACTAACTTCATTGAAAAAAATATTCAGTGGATTATTAAAAACCAAGAATTGAATAATAGTAAACAATTATCTTACCAAAATGGTTCAGAACAATTATTTTTTGGAAAAAAATATAAATTAATAGTAAACATCTCTAAAACTAAAAGAATTGATATGATTGGTGAAAACATTATTATTTCTGTAAACAAAATAGAAGATGTTCAAAAAGATTTATTAAAGTGGCGCACGCAAAAAGCAGAATTTGTTTTTCAAGAAATGTTATTTGCTTGTTTCAATAAAATGAAAGATGTTTTAACAAGTTATCCTGAATTAGTAATAAAAAAATCAAAAAGCAAATGGGGATGTTGCTACTTCAATGAAAATAAGATAATGCTAAATGTAGCTTTAACTCAAGTACCTTTTGAAATAATTGAATATGTAATATGTCATGAACTTACGCACTTTGTTGTTCATAGTCATTCGCCTGAGTTTCATAGGTTATTAGAAAAGTATGTTCCGGGTGAAAGAGCTTTATCAAAAGAACTAAAAAAATATACAAGCATTTTGTAAAGAAGAAAGATTATTTGTCTTTCTTCTTTTTTTTTGATAATGTAATATCAATATTTTACAATTTATGTTATGAAATGACAAATATCTAGGAAATCATCAACAAAAATATTCATATTAAATTATAATTAATCGATTATTGTCTATTATTGTAAAATAGGTAAAAAAGTTTTTACAATATGTTTACACAAAGCAAAAAATTTGATAAATTATAGGTGATAAATAGGAAAAGGGGAACAAAATGAAAAAAGAAGGATTTTTAAGAAAAGAACAAATGAGTAGTGAACAACGTGAACTTGCAATGCTACTTAAAAACAAAAGAATTGAACAAGGGAGGAAATTAGAAGATATTGCTAGTGGAATTTGTAGTACTAGTTACCTAAGTAGAATTGAAAATAATCAGGTAAAATTACAAGATCCATACTTAAGAATGCTATTTGAAAAACTAGATATAAATTATGATGATTTAAAAAAAGAAAGACAAACAAATATCTTTATTGAATTAGTAAAATATCAGTTATTAGAACAATATGATAAATATGCTAGTAAAATTGAAAGCATAATAAAATCTAAATGTTACTTAGGAATAGAAAGAGATTTAATATTACTCTATGACAACGTGTTAAAGGGTTATGATGAAGAAACTAAATTAATTATTGATAAACTTGAAAGCTCAATTGATATGTTATCTAATCAAGAAATTGCTTTTTATATGTATTTGATAACAGTGTACTATTATCAAATACAACAAACCAATCTAGCTTATCAACAAATTAAAATATTAATTAAAACTGAAAATGACAACGAAATATTAAAATGGTTAATTCAAGACTTATATTTAACTATCTTATTTGATGTTGGTGAATATGAATTATATTGTAAAATGTATAGTGATTTTATTAAAGGGGCACCATCAATGTATTTTGGTAAACAATTCATAAAACATAAAATGAAGATGTTAACCATTTTAGCAAAATATGAATACCAAATTAGTGTTAAAAAGATGGAAGACTTACATCAAAACTTAGATGATAAAAATAGTGAACTACTAACTGAATATGCATATTACTTTGCCATAATCAAAAAGAATGGTAAACAAGCAGAAGAAATAATTGAAAAACTGTGTAATGGTTTTTTATCGACAAAAATTATTAAACTCTTATCAATTATGTTAAATGAAATAGAGGATAAAACGCAACAAGAATTAATTTTAAAAACAATAAATAAGTTTGCTTTTACCAAATATGATAGTATAGTTAAAAATCTATGCCATTATTCAGTAATGAAACAAAAGCAAATGAATAATATTTGGTTGCTAAATTACTTAAAAATGAATGTATATAATTTATTAAAATATTCTTTTGATAAAGTAATCTTTGATTTTGTTATTAAAGAGATTATAATACTTGGTACTAAGTGTAGTAAATATAAAGAAACTTGTAGATTGGCAATAAACTATTTGGAAGGTTTAAATCTTCAACTATTAAATAATTAAGTTTATTTCTTTAAATATAGTGCTATTTTTGGTATAATATACTTATTAAAGAAAGATGACTGGTAATTTTATGAATGAGTATATTGAAAAATTAAATCGTGAAAGTAACATTACAAAATATAATGAATTAGAAGAATATGCTAAAGAGAATAAAGTTCCTATTATTCAATATGATTCACTTATTTATTTATTGACAATTATTAGATTAAAGAAAGTAACAAGAATTCTTGAAATTGGTACCGCAATAGCTTATTCATCTTTACAAATGGCAAATATGAGTGATGATATCGTAATAGATACTATTGAAAGAGATGATGAAATGTATGATATTGCAAAAACTAATGTTGAAAAATACAACAAGCAAGCCCAAATAAAAATACACCATAGTGATGCATTAATGCTAGATTTAAACGAATTAAAATCAGAATATGATTTAATCTTCATTGATGCCGCAAAAGCTCAATATCAAAACTTTTTCAATCGATTTAGTCCACTCTTGAGTAAAGATGGAGTAATTGTTACCGATAATATCTTATTTCATGGTTGTGTAGAAATGTCAACCATTGATGATTCAACCTTAAGTAAGAATGTAAAGCATATGGCTAAAAAGATTGATGCCTATAATAAAAAACTTACCAATGAAGATGAATTTCAAACTTTTTATTTTGAATGTGGAGATGGCTTAGCCATTACAGTAAGGAAATAAAAATGAATAACTATATTTTTGAACCAGTAACAAAAAAACAAGCCATTTCAATGTGCAACGATAATCGCATTAAACATATTAATTTAACAATTAAAAATTGTACTAAAGAATTAAAAGATGGCTTTTCAGTAAAGTTTGTTAACAAACTTCTAACAAATAATAACAACACTAAAATATCTATTTCATTAGATCGCATCTTTAGTGAAGATGAAATAGAATATGTAAAAAAACTTTTAGAAGAAATCAACCTAGAAAAAGTTCAATATGTTTTCTATAGCGATCTTGCAATTCATGAAATACTACAGGAAAGAAATTACCAAAACAAATTAGTATATGATGCCTATACTTATCTTACAAACTATATGGATGTAAATGCTTATTTAACCTTTAATGAAAATGTGGTTGTATCTAATCAAATATCAGTTCAAGAAATTGAGAATCTCTTAAATAATGTTAATAAACCAGTTATAATTCATGGTTTTGGTAAATCAGTAATCTTTTATTCAAAACGAAAATTAATGAAAAACTACTTTAAATACCGCAGATTTTTAAAGAATCCCTACAAAAAAAGCTACTATTTACAAGAAGAATATCGTGATGGCTATTATCACATTTATGAAAATAAATTTGGTACTTCAATATATGAAAAAGATTATTACTATTTGTTTAGTGAATTAGAAAAATTTAACAATGTTGATGAAGTAATGATTCATTCAGCAGATTTGAAAGCCAAAGAATATAATGCGATTGTTGAAGCATATTTAACTAATGATGAAAACAAACTAAAAGCGTTTAAGTATGAAGTTGGCAAAGGAATTATGAGTACAACATCAATACTACTGAAAGATGGTAAACAAAATGAATAAGAAAATAGAATTATTAGCACCAGCTGGGAATCTTGAAAAGGCTAAAATTGCCCTAATCTATGGCGCTGATGCGGTATACGTAGGGGGGAAATCATTTAGTTTAAGAGCTAGGGCATCAAACTTTGAAATTGATGATATTAAAGAATTGTGCACTTTTGCCCATAGTCTTAACAAAAGAGTGTATGTAACAACTAATATAATTCCTCATGATGATGATTTAAAGAATTTAGATGAATATTTATTAGCTTTGAAAGATGCTAAAGTTGACGCAATAATAACATCAAGTCTTGCCATAATGTTAAGGGCAAAAGAACTTGTTCCTTCAATTGAAAGACATGTTTCTACGCAAATGTCAATAAGCAATCATGAAATCATCAAATTCTATGAAAAAATTGGTTGTACTAGGGTCGTCCTCGCAAGAGAAGTTAATCTCGAACAAATGGCAAAAATTAAAAAAGCCAGTAATTTAGAATTAGAAGTGTTTATCCATGGTGGTATGTGTTCAAGTTATTCGGGACGTTGTGTATTAAGCAACCATTTAACAAACCGTGATGCCAATCGTGGAGGTTGCGCTCATTCATGTAGATGGAACTACCGCTTGTTTGATGGTAAGCACCGAGTTGAAAATAAAAAATATTTCTTCAATATGGGATCTAAAGATTTAATGGCAGTAAAATATATTCCTAATTTCATTGATTTAGGTATATCTTCACTAAAAATTGAAGGAAGAATGAAGTCAGCTTATTACCTTGCAACTGTTGTTGGCTGTTATCGTAAAGTAATCGATTTATATCTAAATAAAGGAAAACTAACCGAAGAAGAAATTAAAGCCTTTGAAACAGAAATTTCAAAAGCCGAAAATCGATTAACTAGTACAGGCTTTCTAAATAAAGATGTAACAATTAATGAGCAGTTATACGATACTACTGCCGAACATCCAACCAAAGAATACATTGGTTATGTACTTGATTATGATGAAAACAATCGAATAGCCAAGATTGAACAACGCAATTATTTTGAAATTGGTGATGTTGTTGAATTCTTTGGACCCAATTTAGAAAATACTAAAATGAAAATCGAAAAGATAATTGATGATGAAACTGGCGAAGAAATAGCTGTCGCAAGACATCCATTACAAATTTTAAGAATTGAAGTACCTTTCAAACTTTCAAAAGATGATATGATGCGAAAGGTAAAGTAAATAATTAAAAATCTTGCAAAATCGCTCCATAATATGGTATAATAAATAGCAATTAAGAAAGGTGGGTCTATATGGCACAACAAAAAATATATTTAACCAAAGAAGGCTATGAAGAACAATTAAGAAAGTATGAAGAATTAAAAGAAGCCGAAAAGAAAAATATCATTGCTTTACAAGAAGCAAGAGCACAAGGTGACTTATCAGAAAATGCTGACTATGATGCGGCACGTAATAACCAAGCAATTATCGCGGCAGCACTAGCTGAAACTGAAAATATACTAAAAAACTATGTTTTAATTACTGGTAATGAAAATTCAAATTTAGGTAAATTCATTACAGTTAAATTCTTAGATGAAGAAGGTGCAGAAGAAGAAACATACCAATTAGTTGGTACTATTCAAGCTAACCCTCTTGAATCAAAAATTTCAGACGAATCACCACTTGGAAAGGTAATCCTACATGCTAAAGTAGGTGATACTGTACTTGTTAATACTGAAGATGGTGAAAAATTCGAAGTAAAAATTATTAACATTGCAGAAGAAATTGGCAAAAAAACTAAGAAAACTTCTAAAAAATAATTATGAAAACCATAGGTGTTATTGTTGCCATGAATAAAGAAATGGCAAAACTAAAAACAATAATTAACGTTACAGAAACTTTTGAAATTTATAATAATACCTTTTTTTGTGGAGAGTATAATAACACAAAAATTGTTCTTGCAATTTCAGGTATTGGCAAGGTTAATGCGGCAATGACAACAATGCTAATGATTGCCAACTTCAATCCTTCACTTATTATTAATTCAGGAATCGCAGGAGGCTATGCAACAGATTTAGAACCACTAGATATAATCGTTGGTAATAAAGTTGGTTATTCAGATGTTGATATGACATCACCAATAGCAGGTGCTTTTTCATATGGACAAATTGAAGGTATGCCAAGATTCTTCGAATCACAGATGAAGTATATAAATGAAAAAATGCAAGAAGAAGTAAAACTTGGTACGATTCTAACTGGTGATCAATTTGTTGATTCCTACGAAAAAGCATCAAAAATTGTTTCACGATATTTTCCTAACGATAATGTAATGGCCTGTGATATGGAGTCTGCATCTATAGCTCAAGTATCATATAATTGTGGCGTAGACTTTCTAATAATCAGAGTTATTTCAGATGTTATTGGTAGAAGTAATAAACTTGATTATGACACATTCTCAATGCTTGCTTCAAATAAATGTGCAAATCTAGTTTTAGAAATAATAAATAACGTAAAATAAAAGCACTAGTTCAAATAGTGCTTTTTTTGCTTTAATTGTGTTCTTTTAAATTAAGATAAAGTTTGGTTAATACTCTTTTTTCAATACGTGAAACATAACTTCTACTAATTCCCATGCTTTTGGCAATTTCTCTTTGTGTTTCTGCTTGAAAGCCATTTAAACCAAATCTTCTACAAATAATTTCATATTCTCTACCAGTAAGTTTATTTACTGCTTCTTGTATTAGTTTGTTTTGTTCATCTTCAACTATTCTTTCACTAATAGATGGAGATGGATCTTCAATAACATCACATAATTTTATTTCGTTACCATCTTTATCTTCACCTATTGGTGCATATAAAGAAATGGTATCTTTTCTTTTTTTATTATTTCTAATGTACATTAATATTTCATTTTCAATACATCTTGATGCGTAGGTGGCAAGTTTGTTTGTTGCGTCAAAATTAAAAGTATTTACAGCTTTGATTAAACCAAAAGCACCAATGGATAATAAATCATCTTTTTCAATGCCAGTATTTTCAAATTTCTTTACAATATGTGCAACTAAACGCAAGTTGTGTTCAACAAGAACGTTACGGGCCTCAATGTCATGGTTTTTCCATTTTTCAAGATAGAAAGCTTCATCTTCGGGACTTAAAACTTCGGGGAAATTTTGGGAATTAATGGCACCAAGAAGAGGTAATAAAAAAATAGACAATAATTCGATAAATAAACACTCCTTAAAACGAAATCATAGACAAAATGCTTAAAAATGAGTATAATATATAAGAAGGATGTGAAAACGTGAATCATCATATACCAACTTATTTAGCACAAAGCGTCTATGATATTGACTATAATAAATTATATGCGAATGGCAAAAGAGTTATTCTATTTGATCTAGATAATACACTTGCCCCATATGATGATGCGACGCCTACTGATAAACAATTAGAACTAAATAAAAAGTTAAAAGAAATAGGTTTTAGAATTTATATACTTTCAAATAATCATCAAAAAAGAACAAAACTATATACAACAAAATTTCTAGTAGATGGTTATCTTGTTCTAGCAAGAAAACCTTTTGTATATAAAATAAAACCTTTCTTGAAAAAAGAAAACATTGAAATAACAAATACTATTTTGATTGGTGATCAATTGTTAACTGATATAAAATGTGCAAATAAACTTGGTTTAGATTCAGTTTTAGTAAAATCAATATCTCGTAAATCTGAAAAGTGGTATACTAGAATTAATCGATTAAGAGAAAAAAGAGTAATTAATAATATTGCAAAAGTTGATAAAGAAAAAGCTATTGCAATTGCAAAAATAATAGGTGAAAGGAACGATTCTAATGAGTAGATGTATAGGGTGTGGTGCTAAAATTCAAACAACTAATCCTGAAAAAATAGGATATGTTCCTGAAATTGCTATGATAGAACGTGGTGAACAAGTATATTGTAAGAGATGTTATGACATTCGTCATCACAATGCATTATACACACCAGAATATGATACAAAGATGTATTATGATAGAATAAAGAATATTAAAGATGAAAATGCCTTAGTTATTCTTATGATTGATATAATGGATATCTTTGGTGGCTTTATTCCAAATTTAAGTGAATATATTGGTAATAATAAAGTATTAATAGTAGTTAATAAAATAGATGTTTTACCAAAAAGTGTAAACATTAAGAAATTTGAAGAACTAATCTCACTTATTTCAAAACGTAAAAAACTAAATGTTGTTGGTGTTATGATGATTAGTGCTCGAAAACAAGATGATGTTGAAAAAGTAATTGCTAGAATATCAAAACTAAAATATGCCGCAAAGAAAAAATATAGTCATGAAAAAGAAGTACGCTTTGATAACTGTTATATAATTGGTTGTGCAAGTGTTGGTAAATCAACTTTTATGAATATGATAGGCAAAATAACTTTGAATTATCCTAGTGATGTTATTACTACTAGTAATCAATATCAAACAACCCAAGATTTCATAAAGTGGCCACTAGATCAAAAAAGTTATTTGATTGATACTCCAGGATTTATTAATCCTAGCCATTATGGTGCTTACATTGATAATAAATCATTACAAGTGTTGATTCCTAAAAAATACATTAAAGTAAGAACATATCAGCTTAATCCTGATCAAACTATCTTTATTGGTGGGCTTGCAAAAATTAAATTTGATGGTGAAAATAAAATAAATGTTAGTTTCTATATTTCAAATGAACTATATTTACATCGTACAAAAACGATTCAAGCTGATAAAATATTAGAAACTCAACAGTTTAAATTATTAGTGCCACCATATACTGAAGAAGAGGCTCTAAAACTAAATGAAAAAGCAGTTTACAATTATGAGATAATGGGAACAAGCGATATATTTATAAGTGGAATTGGCTTTATTCATATAACTAGTGAAAAGTGTAATGTTGAGGTTCAAGTCCCTAAGCCAATACTTGTAGAAAAAATTGATGGTTTTATGTAATATGACAGAAGAAAAAGCATTAATAGAAATTAAAGAAGCTTTTACGATAAATGGTGAATTGAATGAAAGATATTATCACACATTAGGGGTTATCGAAAAAGCATTAGAATTAAATGAAATACATAATTTGAAAATACCTAAAGAACAAGTATTTTTATCAGCTGCTTTTCACGATGTTGCAAAGTTTTTAGATAAAAAAAGTATGTTAGAAATCTTAGATAAGTATTTTCATAATATTTATCAATCATTACTAGAATACCCATCAATATGGCATAGCTTCGTTGGTAAAATTGTCGCAAGAGAAAAATATGGAATTATTGATGATAGAATTTTAAATGCAATTTGTTATCACACTACTGGTAGACCTAACATGACTAATCTTGAAAAAATCATTTTCATTAGTGATTATGTTGAAGAAAAAACTCGCGTTGGTGAATGCTTTGAGGTAGCAAGAAAGGCTGCAAATAAGAATTTAAATGATGCAATTGTTGTAATAATCGAGCAAACCATAGCGTATTTAAAGAAAAATAATAAACCTGTTTATCAATTAACAGAAGAAACTTATCAATTTTATTTGAAAGAGGTTAAAAAAAGTGTATAATAAAGTGATAGAAATTTTAAATAAAGCGGTTGTTAAAGATATTAGAGTATATGAAATGAGTTCAATAACTCCTTTCTATGACTATAGTATTATAGCTAGCGTTAGTACTGCAAGGCAAGGAAATGCGGCTGTCAATTATCTGAAAAAAGATGCTGAAAAAGCTGGACTACGTGTCAGAAGCTTTTCTGGCAGTGGCGAAACTACTTGGTTTTTAATTGATTTAGATGATGTTGTTGTTCACATTTTTGTAGGTGATGAAAGAAGACGCTATAATTTAGATGGCATGTACGGGGATAATCCAATTTTAGTTGTAGAATAAAATGTCTAAACATAGTACTTTGTTCATATAATAATGAAGAAAGTGGTGATTAGATGAAGTTATCAGAGATATCGTCAAAAGATGTTATCAATGATGAAGACGGTGTCAAATTAGGTAAAATAGTTGACGCTGAAATTGATGTAGCTACGGGCAAAATTGTTAATGTTACAATTTACCGAGGTTTTAAATTTTTCAATGTGTTTGGAAGTAAAGACAATGTTCAAATACCTTGGAATAAAATAATAAAAATTGGCAATGATGTAGTCATTGTCGAGAATAATCAAAAGATTAAAGATAGTAATACATAAAAAATACGAAAGAGGTTAATTAATATGAAATATGTACCAAGTCTTGAAAAGTCATTTAGACCAATGATTGTTGAATTAAGAAAATTCAAAGAAAATGCTACTGTTCCTTTTGCAATTTGTGTAGAAAGACAAAATGGCTATCGTTATCGTTATGATATGAATGTATATCCTGGTGATAATGAAAACAACTACGAAATGATTGAAAGAGTAATTAAGAGTATTTTATGGGTTGTTGGTGGATATAAAATCTATTTAGGCGGAAATGAATACATTGTAAACAAAATGCAAGAAGTTTTCTCATTAAACGGAACTAGAGCATTTGATGTTGATTTCATGTCACGTGTTTATGATAAACCTTTTGAAGTTATCGCTTGTACATTAGAAACTGTTCCAGCAAGTGTTGAAGCTTCGCTTCCTGCTGGTGGTCACTTAAAAGGTTGCAGAATTGGCTTTGATGCGGGTGGATCTGACCGTAAAGTTAGTGCCGTTGTTGATGGCGAAGTTATTTTCTCAGAAGAAACTGTATGGTTCCCTAAGACTAATGCCGACCCTGAATATCATTATGCAGGTATCCTAGATAGTTTTAAACGTGCTGCTGCAAAAATGCCACGTGTAGATGCAATTGGTGTTTCAAGTGCTGGTATTTATATTGATAATGAAGTAAGAGTAGCATCATTATTTATTAAAGTGCCTCGTGATGAATTTGACGCAAAAGTCCGCGATATGTACATCCGTGCTGCTAAAGAAATTGGCGATGTCCCTCTAACTGTTGCTAACGATGGTGACGTTACAGCTTTAGCTGGTGCCTTAAGCTTAAAACATGGTAGAGTTTTAGGTATAGCTATGGGAACTAGTGAAGCAGTAGGTTATGTAAATAAAGATGGCAACTTAAATGGTTGGTTATCAGAACTTGCTTTCGTTCCAGTAGATTACAACAAAAAAGCAATGGTAGATGAATGGAGCGGCGACTACGGATGTGGTGTTAAATACTTCAGTCAAGATGGTGTTATCAAACTTGCAGGATTTGCCGGAATTGAATTAGATGAAAATGCTTCTCCAGCTGAAAAATTAAAAGTAGTTCAAGGCTTAATGAAAAATGGTGATCCAAGAGCTCGTGAAATTTACGAAAACATTGGTATATATTTGGGATATAGTATAGCTTATTATGCAGAATTCTATGACATTCAAAACTTATTACTATTAGGACGTGTTACTAGTGGCGATGGTGGCGATATCATTATTGCTAAAGCAACAGAAGTTCTACACACTGAATTCCCTGAATATAAAGACATCGTTATTATGATGCCAGATGAATGGACACGTCGTGTAGGTCAATCAATTGCTGCAGCAAGTCTTCCAGAAGTTAAATAATGCTTTCAGTTGAAACTTTTTGTGATTCTTCAATTAATGCTAATACTTATTTAATAACAAATAATAATCATGTTTTAATAATTGATCCTGCTAATAACTTTAAAACTTTACAAAGATTTATTGGCGATAAAATTGTCGATGGTGTAATATTAACTCATGGACATTATGATCATTTTAAAACCTTAAAAGAAGTTCTTGATAATTATGATACTAAATGCTATCTACATAAAGAAGCAATAAAGAAATTAAGTGATGTAAATGCTAGTTTTGCTATTGCCTTTGGTGTTAATAAGTTACCAGATTATGATATGTCAAAGTTAGTTGCAATAAATGAAAATACAAATTTAACAATTGGTTCGTTTACATTAAAAATATGGTTTACACCAGGACATACCAATTGTTCAATAATTGTTTTTGTTGAAAACTTAATGTTTAGTGGCGATACGCTATTTAAAAATTCAATAGGAAGAACTGACCTTTTGACTGGTAGTGCAATGGCTATGAATAATTCTTTAGATAGAATAAAGAAAATTAAGACTAACTATATTGTATATCCGGGACATGATGAACAAACTACTTTATTTGAAGAATTAAAATACAATAGATATTTAAGATAATAGAAAGGATGCAAAAGCATTAAAAGCTATGCATCCTTTTTATATACTTTATAAAATGTATAAAATAACAATTTTGGTAAAAAATATAAAAAAATAGCACTTAAGTGTTGACAGTGCTAAAAAAACGTGGTATAATATTAGCGGTTATAAAGAATGAGTGCTAAAAGGAGGACAATATGCTAAGTGAAAGACAAAAATTGGTATTGATTGCTATCGTTGAAGAGTACGTAAGAACAAACGAACCAGTAGGCTCACTTGCTCTGTCTAAAAGACCTGAATTAGGTTTTTCAACAGCAACTCTAAGAAATGATATGGCAAGCCTAGAAGAAATGGGATACCTAGAAAAAACTCATACATCGAGTGGTAGAATTCCGTCTCAAAAAGGTTATAAGCTATATGTTCAAGATATCATTATGCGAAAACAAAATGATCAACTTGAATTTCCATTAATTGATGAAATTTTTAATAGACCTAATATTACTAGAGAAGAAGCTATTACAGAAGCAATGGATTTAGTTACAGAGTTTACTAATTATGCAACAATTGCACTTGGTAAAACTGCATCTAATTCAAGAATTAAAAAACTTGAATTCATTTCTTTAAATAATAACCAAGCTGTAATATTAATGGTAACTGATCAAGGCCATGTTGAAAGTAAAAGAATTCTTGTTCCAAAAGGAATAAGTGTTCGTGAAATTGAAAAAACAATTGCTATTTTGGATGATGTTTTACATAATTGTATTGTTAGTGATATTGAAAATTATTTATCAGAAATTGACAATACTGAAGTGTTAGATTACATTCAATATCATAGCGAATTAGTTGATGCAATAGTTAGTGCTTTTGCGGAAATGGCTGTAGATAAGTATCATATCAGTGGTCAATATAACTTATTGTCAGAACCTGAATTCCAAGATGTCTCGAAAATGAAAGAGTTCTTGAATGCTCTTGAAAAGAAAGATATTTTAAGAATTGTAAATTCTGATAGTATGGGAATAAATATTAAAATAGGTCAAGAAAATGAACTAAAAGTAATGAAAAACTGTAGTGTAATTACCGTGCCTTATGAAACAAGTAGCGGTGGTGTTGGTGCATTAACGTTATTTGGACCAACAAGGATGGAATATGATAAAGTAATCCCACTATTAGAACACATTGCAAAAAATATGAAAAAAATAGTGTAGGAGGACGAAATGCAAGAAAATAATCGCTATCGCGAAGAAGAAAAAGAATTAGAAGAAAAAAATGAAGTTGAAAACGAAAATCTTGAAAAACCAGAAGTTGAAGAAGATGAAGTTGAAACTGAAAAAGATGAAATAGATCAAGAATTAAAAAAAGATTCTAAACAAATTAAAAAATTGAAAAAGAGAAATAACCAACTAGAAACAGAAGTAAAAGAACTAACTGATCAAGTTGCATTTCTAAAAGATCAATTGTTACGAAATCAAGCAGAGTTAGAAAACTTTAAACGTCGTACGAATGAAGAAAGAATTCGTGAACGTAAATATGCAATGCAAGATTTCTTTTCAGAAATTATCAGTGTTATTGATACTTTCGATAGAGTTGTCAGCGCAAAAACTGATGATGAAAAACTTAAAAAATATTTAACAGGCTTTGTTATGATAAATAATAACATTAAGCAAATTATGGAAAACTATGGTGTTAAAAAGATTGATTGTTTAAATAAACCTTTTGATCCAGCATATCATCAAGCAATTGAAGTTGTTGAAGTTGAAGGTGTTGAACCTAACATCGTAGTTGAAGTAATTGCGGAAGGATATTTATACAAAGACCGAGTTTTAAGACCTAGTATGGTCAAAGTTAGTAAATAAATTATTTATATTTTAGGAGGAAATTAATTATGAGTAAAATTATTGGTATCGATTTAGGTACAACAAATTCATGCGTTGCCGTTATGGAAGGTGGCGAAGCAAAGGTTATTGTTAATGCAGAAGGTATGCGTACAACTCCATCAGTTGTTGCTTTCAAGAATGGTGAAATTGTAGTTGGTGAAAGTGCACGTAGACAAGCAGCAACTAACCTTGATACAGTATTCTCAATTAAGAGACATATGGGAACTGATTATAAAGTTCATATTAAATCAACAAATAAGGATTATACTCCTCAAGAAATTTCTGCAATGATTCTACAAAACTTAAAGGCTACTGCAGAAGCATATTTAGGCGAAAAAGTTACAGAAGCTGTTATTACAGTACCTGCTTACTTTAATGATGCTGAACGTCAAGCAACTAAGGATGCTGGTAAGATTGCTGGCTTAGATGTTAAACGTATTATCAACGAACCTACTGCCGCTGCACTTGCTTATGGTATTGATAAGAATGCTGGCAATAAAGAACAAAAGGTATTAGTATATGACCTTGGTGGTGGTACATTTGATGTATCTATTCTAGAACTTGCTGATGGTACATATGAAGTATTATCAACAGCTGGTAATAACCGTCTTGGTGGTGATGATTTTGATAATCGTGTAGTTGATTATATGGTTAAACAATTCAAGACTGAAAAGGGTATCGATTTAAGCACAAATAAGAGTGCAATGTTTAGATTAAAGTTAGAAGCTGAAAAAGCTAAGAAAGATTTAAGTGGTGTAACTACTACTGAAATCAACATTCCATTTATTGCAATGGATAACGAAGGTACTCCAGTACACTTTGAAATGAGTTTAACAAGATCTAAATTTGAAGAATTAATTCGTGACTTAGTAGATTCTACAACTAAATCAGTACGTCAAGCTTTAAAAGATGCTAACCTTTCTACATCTGATATTGACCAAGTATTATTAGTTGGTGGTTCAACTCGTATTCCTTGTGTACAAGAATTAGTAAGAAGAGAATTAGGCAAAGAACCAAATCGTAGTATCAACCCTGATGAAGTTGTTGCTATGGGTGCTGCTATTCAAGGTGGTGTTTTAGCCGGTGATGTTAAAGACGTATTATTACTTGATGTAACTCCACTTTCATTAGGTATTGAAACTTTAGGTGGTGTATCTACAGTATTAATCCCTCGTAATACAACTATCCCTACATCTAAATCACAAGTATTCTCAACTGCCGCTGATAACCAACCTGCTGTAGACATTCATGTTTTACAAGGTGAACGTTCAATGGCTGCTGATAACAAGACTCTTGGTCGTTTCCAATTAAGTGGTATTCCACTAGCTCCACGTGGTGTTCCTCAAATTGAAGTAAAATTCGATATTGATGCTAATGGTATCGTACATGTAAGTGCTAAAGATTTAGGTACTGGCAAAGTACAAACAATCACTATTAGTGGTGGTTCTGGATTATCTGATGAAGAAATAGATCGTATGGTTAAAGAAGCAGAAGAAAATGCTGCAACAGATAAAGCGAAGAAAGAAGAAGCTGATTTACGTAATGAATGCGAACAATTGATTTTTGCTGCAAAGAAATCTGTTGAAGATTTAGGTAATGATGTAACTGCTGATGAAAAAGAAGCTATTGAAAAAGCTACTAAAGAATTAAATGAAGCTTTAAGTGGTAATGACTTAGAATCAATTAAAGCTAAGAAAGAAGCTTTGGAAAAGGCTGCTCAAAGTGTTGCAGTTAAAGCATATCAAAAAGCTCAAGAACAACAAGCTGGTCAAAACAACCAAGGTCCTAAAGAAAACGAAGACGGAACTGTTGATGCTTCTTACGAAGAAAAGAAGTAAAATAAAAAACTAAAAAGAAAGGGGCCTACTTATGGCAACAAAAAGAGATTATTATGAAGTCCTTGGTGTATCTAAGGATGCAACACAGGAAGAAATAAAAAAGGCCTATCGTACTCTTGCTAAAAAATACCATCCAGATGTATCGACTGATCCAAATGCAACGGAAAAATTCGCTGAAATACAAGGAGCGTATGATTGCTTAAGTGACCCAGAAAAACGATCAAATTATGACCGCTTTGGTACTGAAGATATGAACGGATTTGCCGGAGGAGCTGGAGCTAGTGGAGCTGGCTTCGGTTTCGAAGACATATTCAGTAGCATCTTTGGTGGCGGAATGGGAGGTTCTTCTAGAACTAGAAGCAACAGCGCACGAAGAGGGCGTGACATTCAAACTGATATTACAATAACTTTTGAAGAAGCCGCATTCGGTGTCGAAAAAAATGTTACAGTTACTAAGATGGATACTTGTCCAAAGTGTGGTGGACGTGGTGCTAAATCTAGTGACGACATCGTAACATGTCCAAAGTGTGGTGGACGTGGTGTTGTTGTAACTCAGCAAAATACTTTCCTTGGTGCTATTAGATCAGAAACAACTTGTCCTGATTGTAATGGTACTGGTAAGAAAATTAAGAATCCTTGCCCTGATTGTAATGGTACTGGTAGAGTTAAAAGAACAAAGACTTTGAACGTAAAAGTTCCTGCTGGTATAGCAGATGATCAAACTATTCGTTTAAGTGGTGAAGGTGAAGCTGGTGTTAATGGCGGTCCTGCAGGTGATTTATTAATTCATGTAAATGTTAAGAAACACGAAATCTTCGAACGTGATGGAAATAATATTATCTTAGAATTACCAATTACATTTAGTCAAGCTGCCCTTGGTGCTAATATTGACATTAAGACTTTAGGAGGTACTGTTAGTTTAAAGATTCCAGCTGGTATCCAAACTGGTACTAAATTAAAGTTATCTGGTAAAGGTATTGATAACAAGATTAGCGGTAGAAAAGGTGATCAAATCGTTATTATAACGGTAGTAACTCCTACTAACCTTACATCAAAGCAAAAAGAATTATTCACTGAATTATCTGGTACTGATGAAACTAAGAACAACAGTTTCTTTGATAAAATAAAGAAATTCTTCAAACAAAAGTAGCAAAAAAGTAGCAAATTGCTACTTTTTTTGCATTTATGGGGAATAAAAAAAATATTAATGGTATAATGTTGTAAAAAAAAGGAGAGAAAAATGAATAGAAGAAAGACAATATTATTGACTATTGCTTTAATGCTTTTTTTAACATTTACTGGTTGCAAAAAAAGTAATGATCCATCAAAAACAGAGTGTAAAAATCATTATTTTGTAGATGCAACATGCACAGAAGCTAAGAAATGCCCTAATTGTAATGCAACTGAAGGTGAACCGTTAGGTCATGATTATGCTGAAGCGACTTGTGTACTTCCTGCGACATGTAAAAGATGTGGAGCAACAAAAGGTTCTGCATTAGGCCATCAATGGATAGACGCAACTTATGAAAGTCCTAAAAAATGTTCAGTTTGTGGAATTACTGAAGGAACTGCTTTAGAACCAACTGTAGTTGAAATAACTGGTAGTAGCACGATTTCACAAAATGAAACAAGTTCTTATGAAATACAAATTCCCGCTGATATGGAATATGATATTGAAATAGATGATGAAACTATTGTAAGTTTAGTTAGTTGTACTGATAATGTATTTGTTTTAAAAGGTCTAAAAATTGGTAATGCCAAGATTACAATTATTGCAAAAGATAAATCAATTACTGGTACAATTAATGTAACAGTTACTGAAGAAATATATAAAATTGATTATACGAAAAAAGATAATGTAAATTATCCAACCGATTTACCAGTTGATTATAGAACTAGCGAATTACCATTAAGTTTACCAGAACCTACAAAGAAAGGTTTCGTATTCCTTGGCTGGGCTTTTACAGACGAATATAAGAATTCTTTTATTGATGAATATGATTTATCAAAATTATGGAAAGAAATTCCAACTGGAGTAAGCGGAGATATTACAATCGTTCCTATTTTTGGTTATCCTCGCCTTCAACTAGTAAATTTCGAGTCACCAGTTATTGATTTAAAAACAACACTTACATTAAATGTTAAAAAAATGTATCTACCTAGCTCTATAAGTGATAGTGATATTGTTTGGAGTTCAGTTGACGAAAATGTTCTAACAATTGATGAATTTGGGAAAATTACTCCTAAAAGTGTTGGCTATACATCAGTTAAGGCTACTTTGAAAGAAGATAGCAATTATTGTGTTACAGTTGGTATAACAGTAGTGGATGATTTATCTATTATTGATGAAGCATTACAATTCATAATTGATGCTAATTGTAAAACCGTAATAGCCAAGGCAATCACTGTAACAGGATATCAATTCATTTATTCACATAAATTATTCGGTAGTGTATCGAATTTTGGTTTCTTCAAACATATAGTGGATGAATCGATTAAAACTCCTGAAGGAGCTAGTAATAGACCTGGTGATGTTTATCCTAAATACTATGTTACAGTTCATGATACTGCTTCATCAGCTGCTGATGCTGATGCTAAAAAACATGCAGAGTATGTTCAAAATGGTGGCGGTGGAACTAGCTGGCATTATTCAGCTGGTGATACTGGTATCTATCATCAAATTCCAGATAATGAAAGAGCATATCATGCTGGCGACGGAAAAAGAGAGTATAAATTATTCGATACGGGTGTAGCCTTTGTTGAAGGTGGCAAAGGTAAAATAACAATATCTAGTGATGGTTACTATGAAATTGACGGACAAAAAACGATAATTTCGGTTCCTCGTAAACCTAGTGGTGAAATTCCAGTGACATCTGAAATCAACGATATTGGAATTAGATTAGTAGTTGAAAATGGTATGTACAAAATAGGCAATACTTGGTGGAGCACTGATTATCGAAAAATTGGTAATGGTGGTGGAAACTGTAATAGTATTGGTATCGAAACAATGGTAAATAAAGGTTCTGATATTTACAAGACATGGCAAAAAACTGCTAAGTTAGTTGCTCATTTATTGGTTGATAATAACCTATCAGTAGATGATGTAAAACCACATCATTTCTTCAGTGGAAAGAACTGCCCACAAACAATGAGAGATAACAAACTATGGGAAAATTTCATTAAGCTAGTTGAGTGCGAATATGAGTATTTAACTAAGTATTCTGACTGCACAATTACGTTTACATCTCTTGATAAAACCTATGTAAATAGTAGTGGAAGAGTAATAAAACAAGATAAAATAGACCGTTATGTAAGTTATGAAGTAACTGTTACAAAGGATGGCGTTTCAAAAACTATCGTGTTAACAAGCTTAATTCCAGGTATTTCTCGCACATATCGTGGTTAATTTGAGGCCCCTAAAGGGGTCTTTTTTTATATAAAAAATTAAAATCAAATAAAAAAATTGTTTAAATACGTAAAAATAAATGAAAACGCTTGCGTGTTTTAACTAAAAGTGTTATAATATAGAGGTAAATTCAAAAGAAAAGGAGAATAACATGTTAAACATTAGAAAAAGATTTTTCTTATTACTAACAATTGTTGGTGTTCTACTAGGCTTTACAGCGTGTGTTTCTTCAAAAGATACAGTTCGTGTGTCTTTCGATAAACCTGAATATACTGTAAAAGTTGGTCAAGTGCTTGACATAACACCAATAATCGAAAAGGGAAGTAATGTTGAAAAAGTAACAATTGAATACTCTTCAACTAATCCCGATGTTGCAACTTATGTTGATGGTAAATTAACCGGGTTGCAAGCAGGTGAAGCTGAAATCAGAATAGTATGTTCAGAAAAACCTGTTGCGTTTGACGTTGCTACAGTAAAAGTAGTTGAAAACGAAATTCCTGACGTGCAATTCGTTGAACCACAAAAGAGCATGATTAAAGGAACTACTCAAACATTACAATATAAGTTTGTTCCTGAATATGCTAGTGCAAATATGACTTTTGAATCTGCAAACCCTGATATTGCAACTGTTGATGAAAATGGTGTGATTTCAGCTGTTAAAGCAGGTAAAGCTACAATTATTGCACGTGCAATTGATGTAAATGATGCTACTCAACACAAAGATTATGTATTTACAATCGAAGTTATTGAAGCTGATTTTGCAATTAATTATGTATTAAACGATGGTGTTAATAATCCTGATAATCCTGCTGGTTATAACATTTTAACATTACCACTTGAAATATTAGCTCCAACAAAAGAAGCATACCGTTTCTTAGGTTGGTATGACAATGCTGAATTCAATGGTGATCCTATTACTGAAATAGCTGCTGGTACAACAGGTGATGTTACATTATACGCTAAATGGGAATTAGTAATTTATAGCATTGTTTATGAATTAAATGGTGGTACAAATGCTGAAACTAATCCTGATACATATAACATCGAAAACTTACCATTAACATTAGCTGATCCTACTAAGGCTGGTTATACATTCTTAGGTTGGTACAATGGCGAAACTAAAGTTACTGAAGTTCCTGCTGGTACTACAGGTGAATTCAAAGTTGAAGCTAAATGGCAAATTAACGAATATACTATTTCTTACGATTTAGCAGAAGGTGCTTGGGAAGATACTGCTGGTGTAGGTAGTTATACTATCGAATCAGAAGATATCGTTTTACCTAATCCTGTAAGAAATGGTTATAAATTCTTAGGTTGGTATAACGTTGATGAAAAAGTTGAAACTATTACTAAAGGCTCAACTGGTAACCTTGAACTTGTTGCTAAATGGGAAATTGAAAAATATTCAATTAACTATGAATTAAATGGTGGTGCATTTGATATCGTTGCAGAAATTTCAAAAGATGCTAAACACACTTTCACAATTTCTGACTACTTAACATTCGCAGCTGCTACTGGTTACAAAAATGCCTTAGTTAATAAAGCTGGCGGTAGATGGTGGGCTTATGTAGTATTACAAAAGACTGCTGTTCCTGGATTATATAAAGTAGTTCAAATGGCAAATGGTTCTACTAAGATTACTGAACAATATGACATGTTAATTACATGGCACAGTGCATTAAAAGATACTGCTGCAAAAACTATCTTAAATGGTATGTTAAACAATAGTGGTGCATATGTTGGTAGTTACATTAAAGTTTCTAACGTTCCTGCAGAAAAAACTGCAGATTGCAACATTACAGCTGAAGTATTTGATAAAGACGCAATTGAAATCAAAGATAGTAGTGTTAAATCATACACAATTGAAGATGAAGTAACTCTTGCTACTCCAACAAAAGAAGGACAAGTATTCTTAGGTTGGTACAATGGTGAAAATAAAGTTGAAACTATCGCAAAAGGTTCAACTGGTGAAGTTACAGTTACTGCTAAATGGTATAATCCAAATGCTGAATTAACATTAAATTGTGAATTAAATGGTGGTACTCTTCCTGAAGGTGCAGTTATTAAATTCATCTCTAAAGATGGTTTAGCTACTCTTCCTACTCCAGAAAAAGTTGGTTATACATTTAAAGGTTGGTATGCTGATTCTGAATGTACACAACTTGTTACAAGCATCGAAGCTGGTTTATCAGAAAATCCTACAGTTTATGCTGCATGGCAAATCAACACTTATAAGATTACTTATGAAACTAATGGTGGTGAATTCCAAGTAGATAAGACAGTTCCTCTATATGATTCATTTGAAGATTTAGTTGCTGCATTCTTAAGCGATTATGCATCGTTCTACAATATTAGTGGATTAACTGCTGCATCATTCTTCGGTAAAACAAATCAATATGGTCCTTATGGATTCTTCAAGAATGCTGAAATGAATGCTAAATGGGGTTGGTTAGCTGAATACATTTTAACTGTTGCTAAATCAACAAATTATGTTGGTAAAGCTAATTTAGTAATGGGTGCTGGTGCTGCAAATTACAACAAATATATGAGAAGTAATTTAGCTGCATTCTTACAAAAAGCTAAATTAACTAACGTTACTCCTGTTCCAATGAATTTTGTAAATGCTGATTGTGATGCTTTATGGGCTGCTTGTCCTACTAAAGAAATCAAAGTTGGTATCGCTGCAAAATATGAATACACAGTTGAAGAATTACCATTAGAACTTGCTACTCCAGTTAAAGGCGAAGCTAAGTTTATTGGTTGGTATTTAAATGCTGATTTAAAGAATGGTAAAGTTGAAAAATTAACAATTGAAAATCTTGGCGATGTTAAATTATATGCTAGATGGTCAGATTCTGAAATTGAATTCGATACATATGAAATTGAATATGAATTAAATGGTGGTACTCTTCCTGAAGGCGCTCCTCGCGAATGGAAAGAAGGTACATCAGTTAAACTTGTTAACCCTACTAAAGCAGAATCTACATTTGCTGGTTGGTACACTAATGCTGAATTCACAGGTGAAGCAATCACTGAAATCAGTGCTTCTCAAAAAGGCGATATTACATTATACGCTAGATGGGAAAATTGGACATTTAAAAATATTAATTATGAATTAAATGGTGGTACACTTCCTGAAGGTGCTGCTAATAAATATCCTCTTACTCAAGGATTAAAAGAACTTCCTACTCCAACTAAAGATGGTTTCAAATTCTTAGGTTGGTATGGTAATGCTGAATTCACAGGTGAAGCAATCACTTCTATTTCAGCTGACGCAACAGAAGATGTAAATCTATGGGCATTATGGTTAGACTTATCTAAATCATATAATATTACTTACGTATTAAATGGTGGTAATAGTTTATATGCTGACCGTGCTGCTTTAGTCGCTGATTTATTAAATGACTTAAATACAACTTGTGGTAAATCTATTACTGCAAGCAAATTCACTTCAAATTGCAGAAAACCTGAATTCACTAAGTTCATTACTGATGATACAATGTGGGCTAAGTGGAAATGGTTATTCCAATATTTAGCTGATACAGACAAACACGAAAAAGCTGCAGATGTTTATAAAGGTGTATTAGAAAATCGTACAGTATCTGATGACTTCTGGTTCTTAACTCGTGACTTTGCTGGATTTGTTAATAAGACAGTTGGTAACTTCTATTATAGTGTTAACGCAATTGACTTTACAACATTTGCTGCAGGTGATGGTTTCTGGAATTTAATCCAAACTGAAATTAACGATCCTAAAGCTGTAGAATTAATTACTCCAAATTATCCATACTATGAATTCGAAGGTTGGTATGACAATCCTGAATTCACTGGTGAAAGAGTATTAGTTCCTAGCAAAGATGGTAAATTATACGCTAAATGGTCTAAGAAGATGGCTACATTAACTTATTCAATTGGTGATGTTGACGCAACAGTAACTAACGAAACTGTTAAAGTACATGCAAGTGATTCATTCGTTCTTGAAACACCTACATATGATCCTAAATATTTAAGATTCAATGGTTGGTATAAAGAAGCTGAATGCATTAACCCTATTACTGAAATTTCTGAATATACAACTCAAGATATTACTGTATATGCTTCATGGACTGAAATTGATGGTTATACTATTAATTATGTATTAAATGGTGGTAGCTTAATTTATCAAGATCGTGATGCAGTTATCGCTGACTTTATTAAAGATTATAACGAAGCAATTGGTACATCATATGCAAGTGCTGCTGATATTCCAACAGATAACTTTGCTGATATTAATTACCATACATTCTATACAAAAGTATTAAGTGATGGTACAGTTATTCGCGATAAATGGTTATGGCTTGCTCAATACTTATTACGCTTATCTCAAAGAGATTTAGCTGGTAATAACTGTAACGTTCTAGGCTTAAGTGCATTAGTTAACAATAAAGCATACTCTGGTGATGCAATTTATGGTATTTCTTATGCATTCCGTTCATTCTTAAAAGGAACTACATTAAGACCTGGTTCAAGTTATACTTCTGTTGATTACACAGTTTATGAAAATGCACATGGATTCTGGAATGATTTAAGTGCTGCAGAAAATGGTGAATACTTAAATAATAAAGGTACAGTTACATTACCTACTGCATACTTAGAAAACTACAAATTTGCTGGTTGGTTTACAAACGCTGAATGTACAGGTGAACCTGTAACTACAGTATCTGATACAGCTACTTTATATGCAAAATATGTAGAAGCTACTCCAGTTGAATCTGTAACAATTACTAATAAGATTACTGAAATTAAGAGATATGAAACATATCAATTACAATGGCAAGTATTACCTACAAATGCTAACATTCAAGCTGTTAAGTTTGAATCAAGCGATACTCGTATTGCAACAGTAGATGTTAATGGTTTAGTAACAGCTGTTTCTGAAGGTGATGTTGAAATTAAAGTTATTTCACTTTCTCCTAGTGGAAAATCTGATTCACTTAAACTTAACGTTTATGCTCCAGATCATTTCAAGATTTCTTATGAAACTGTTTCATATGTTAAAGTTGGCGGTTCTATCAAATTAAATGCTTCATACATTAAACGTGATGGTAGCGCAACTGAATTAGAATGGTCAAGTGTAACTCCTGAAATTGCAACAGTTGATGAAAATGGTAAAGTAACTGCTGTAAAAGAAGGTCTTGCTACAATTAGAGTAAGTGCTAAAGGTAATGCTGATATTAAACAAGATTTCGTAGTAACAGTTCTTCCTGCTACATTAAGCAAAGAGTTACAAGAAGTTGTTGATGCTCATGAATCAAATGCATTTATTAGATGGGATTTAGGTATTGGTGCTGGTGGTCCTGCTTACTATCGTGACATTTATGGAAGCGTAAGTAAAGTATTATATAATGACGCATTAGTAATCGATACTAAGCATAAGGCAACTCAAGATGGTATTTCTACTAACCATGGTGCTGAAATGTCTGCAATAGACTTCATAACAGTTCACTACACTGGTAATATGTCACCTAAAGCAGATGCTAACGCAAATGCTAGTTACTTCGCAGGTGGCGGCGGTGGTACTTCTATCCACTACGTAACTGGTAACGATGGCGTATTCTATTGCTTAGATGAAAAATATGGCGGTTACCATGCTGGTGACTCATCAATGGGTGAAAGAAAATGGATTAAGACTGGTATTAAAGCTACAAGTGATGATCCTGAAACTCCAGTTTGGGGTATTAGTTCTAATTCTAAGTTTACTTTAAACGGTCAAGAAACTATCGTAAATGTACCTGAAGGTACTACAGATGCAACTAAGAAAGTTACTGGTAATACATTCGTGTATAATGGTAAAGTTCAAAATTGCATTAACGATATGGGTCTTGCTTGGAAGATCGCTGATGGTGAATATTACATGTTAGATACATGGTGGTGTTATTCTCAAGTTTCTGCTGGTAGAATTTGTAACTATGGTGGAAATAGAAACTCAATCGGTATCGAATCAGCAGTTAACCCTGAATCTGATTTATGGTATACATGGCAAAGAACTGCACAATTAGTTGCTAACATTATGGTAAGACATAATCTTGATATTACAAGAGTTGTTGGTCACCATTTCTGGACTGCAAAAGATTGTCCTCAACCATTACTTGAAAATAATCTTGAAATTTGGGATATATTTATTGAAAGTGTTAAACATGAATATAAATTAATAACTGATTTCAAAGATACTAAGTTCGCATTCACTTGTGACTCAGATATCATTGGTAAGAATGGACGTGTTGCAACTCAACCATTATTCTCACAAATTGTAACTTATACTGTTGAAGTAAATGGTGAAAAGATCACTCTTGCTACAATGGTAGAAGGTCGTTATAATAAGAAATAATTGTTTAACGTAAAAAATATAAAGAGCAATCTAGCAATTAGATTGCTCTTTTCTTATCGACATTTACCTTGCAAATAATCAAGAAATTTGGTATAATATAAAAGAAAGTAGGGAAATGATATGCAACGTTATTTTGTAGAATCTAGTAATATAATAAATGGCTATGTTTATATCAATGGTGAAGATTATCATCATATTACTAAAGTAATGCGTATGAAAATAGATGATGAAATAATTGTATGTGATAATCAAGATTCATATCTATGTAAAATTATTGAAATAAACGCTGAATGCGTAACTTCACAAATATTTAAAAAACTAGATGAAAAGAAAGAACTGCCTGTTAATGTCACAATTGCACAAGGAGTAGTAAGAAGGGAAAAAGCTGAAGAAGTTATTGATAAAATAACACAGCTTGGCGCAAACAAATATTTAATGGTAAATATGGAACGTTGCAATGTAAAACTAAATGATGAAAAGTTAAATAAAAAAGTTGATAGAATGAATAAAATTGCTAAAGAAGCAAGTGAGCAATCTCATCGTACTAGAAAACTTGTAGTAGAAAACCCTATTGATTTTAAAAATTTATTAAAGTTTAAAAATGAATATGATTTATGCTTATATGCTTATGAAGTAATCGATAAAGATGAATCATTAAAAAATATTTTAAAGCAAAAAAAATATCAGAATATATTGATTTTAGTTGGCCCAGAAGGTGGTATTTCGTTAAAAGAAGTTGAAATGCTAAATAGTGTTGGTTTCATACCTATTAGTTTAGGACCAAGAATATTAAGAACTGAAGTTGCCCCAACATATGTTATGGCCGCAATTTCTTATGAATTGGAGATATAGTATGAAATTTACAACAATAACACTTGGTTGCAAAGTAAATATTTATGAAACAGAAGCATTAATTGATTCGTTATGCGACAAGGGATGGCAATATATTAAGAATGGTGAATATGTCGATGTTTGTATTATTAATACTTGTACGGTTACTGCCACATCAGACCAAAAAAGCCGACAAATGATTAGACAAGCAAGACGAAATAATCCCAATGCAATCATCGTCGCAATGGGATGCTTTGTTCAAACACATACTACAGATGCAATGGAAATTGCCGACATCATTATTGGAACAAAAGATCGATTGAGGGTATTTGATTTAGTAAACTCATATTTAGAAACTAAAAAGCAAATTAATCATGTCTTTTCAATTGAAAACTATACAAAATATGATGAAATGAAACTTGATCGTTTAATGACTCACACAAGAGGATTTGTAAAAATTCAAGATGGTTGTGAAAACTTCTGTAGTTATTGCTTAATTCCTTATGCTAGAGGTAAAATAAAAAGCAGAAATGCTGATAGCATAATAAATGAAATTAATCAACTAGTAAAATTAGACACTAAAGAAATTATCTTGTCAGGTATTAATACTGGAACCTATGGGCAAGATACTCAAACAATTAATTTAGCAAAATTAATTGAGAGAATAATGCAAGAAACAAATATTTGGCGCTTGCGTTTATCTTCAATTGAATTAATGGAAATTACTGATGAACTATTAGATACTATTGAAAAATATCAAGATAGAGTTGCTATGCATTTACATATTCCTCTACAAGGTGGTTCAGATGAAGTATTAATTAGAATGCATCGTAAATATTTAACAGCTGATTATGAAAAAGAAATTAATAAAATACGTTCAAAATTTCCAAATATAGCAATTACTACCGATTGCTTGGCTGGATTTGTTGGCGAAACTGAAGAAAATTTCTTGCAAACAATCGACTTTATTAAAAAAATTGGATTTGCGGAAATGCATATTTTCCCTTATTCAAGAAGAAAAGGAACTCTTGCTGATAAAATGGAAGGTCACTTAGCTCCTCAATTAATCAAAGAACGAGCTAAAAAAATGATAGAAGTTGCTAAAGAAATGAAAATAGCATACGATAAGAAGTTTATAGGTCAAGAATTTGCCGTATTAATTGAACAAAAGAAAGATAACTATTGGGTAGGACATACAACAAACTACCTTGAAGTGTATTTACCAGATAACGGGAATAATTTAGAAAATAAAATAGTTTATTGCCAAATTAATGAACTAAAAAATAATTTACTTTACGCAAGTTTGAAAGGAGAAGAAAATGACATTTAAAGAATATCATTTTAAAAGCTATATTAATGAAGCATTAAATAGCATTAACTTTGTCAATCCCACTAAAGTACAAGAAATTGTTATACCTGAAGCAATCTCAGGAACAAGTTTAATGGTTGAAAGTGCAACAGGTTCAGGAAAAACCCATGCGTTCTTACTTCCTATATTAGAAAATCTTGATGAAGATAATAAGTCTGTTCAGGCCATCATTTTATCGCCTACTAGAGAATTAGCAATGCAACTATACAATGTTTGTGTTGAGCTTACAAAACATTCAAAAAAAGAAATAACAGTTGCAAGGGCGATTGGTGGTGTAGACCGCGAATCAGAAATCAAAAAGTATGAAAAAAGTCAACCACAGATTGTTATCGGCACAATAGGAAGAATAGTCGATTTAGCTATTAAAACTAATGTATTAAAAATTCATTTAGCTAATACTGTAGTTATCGATGAAGCAGATATGATCTTTGAAGAAAAAGAACTCATTGAAGTCGATAAAATTATGGGAAAAATTCAAGGCAAACCACAATTCTTAATCTTCAGTGCTACTATTCCTAAGGGTCTTAGACATTTTTTAAGAAAATATTTAGAAAATGTAAAGACAATAACAATAAAAGAAGATAATCTAACTACTAAAAATATTGAACATTACATGTTACAATGTAAAGCAAAAAATAAAGAAGATGTTCTTATTAATTTGTTGGAAATTATTAATCCTTTCTTAGCTTTAATATTTGTTAATAGCAAAGAAAAAGTTGATGAATTAGCAATGAAGCTTGCAGAAGCAGGTTACCGCGTTGGCAAACTTCATGGTGCATTGGAAGATAGAATAAGAAAACAAACTATTAAACGAATTGAAAATCTAGAATATCAATATGTTGTAGCTAGTGATATTGCCGCAAGAGGTATCGATATTCAAGGGGTAAGCCATGTTATCAACTTTGATTTACCTAATGATGTTGAATTTTACATTCACCGTACGGGAAGAACCGCAAGATATAATAAGACAGGTTATGCTTATTCGCTATATGCTTATCAAGATGATGAATATGTAAAGATGTTACAATCAAAAGGATTAAAACCAACATTCGTCAAAATCCAAAATGGCGAAATAGTCCCCGCAAAATTCTATCAAAAGAAAGAACCAAGTTTTGCTAAAAAAATTGAAGAAGAAGTTCATAACAAAACTAAAATGCCTAAAAAGGTAAAACCTGGTTATAAGAAAAAAAGATTAGAAGAAATTAATAAGAAAATTAAAAAAGCAAAAAAAGAACATATTAATGAAATTTATCGTAAAAAGGCACAGAAGGAGCGTCGTACAAAATGAAAATAGGTTCACATGTATCAAACAATGGATTAAAAATGCTAGTTGGTAGTGTTGAAGAAGCGCTTTCTTATGGCGAAAATTGCTTTATGATATATTTAGGTGCACCACAAACAACTTACCGAAAAGATGTTGAACAACTTAATTATCAAAAAGCTTTAGAAATAGCCAAACAAAATGGTATAAATCCCGAAGATATTATCGTACATGCTCCATATATTGTAAATCTTGGTCAAAGCGATGATGAAAAATTTAATTTTGCAATTAGCTTCCTTGCCAAAGAATTAGCAATGGTGGGTAAAGTTGGTTTAAAATATATGGTATTACATCCAGGTGCTCATGTCGGAAATGGTGAAAATTTTGCATTAGATCGTATAGCCGATGGAATAAATGAAATACTTAGATTAACTAGTAATGATAATACCGTAATTGCTATAGAAACTATGGCTGGTAAAGGTACTGAGTGTGGAAAGACTTTTGAAGAAATTAAAAGAATAATTGATTTAGTTCATGACAAAACTAGAATCGGTGTTTGTCTTGATACTTGCCACATTTTTGATGCAGGATATGATATTGTAAATTCATACGAAGATGTAATTAATGAATTTGATGCCGTAATTGGCTTAGAATATTTAAAGGTTATACATTTAAATGATTCTAAGAATCAACTTGGTTCACATAAGGATCGTCATGAAAATATTGGTTTTGGCAATATTGGCTTTAATGCTTTACTTAAAGTGTTAAATGATAAACGCTTTGAACAAATTCCTAAAATTCTTGAAACCCCTTATGTCAGTGTATCAAAACTAGAAAGTTATCCACCATATAAAGAAGAAATTGAAATGTTGAAAAACCAAACTTTCAATGAAAATTTAAAAGAAGAGGTAATAAAAAATCACATGGATTAATTGTCCATGTGATTTTATAACATTGATTTAATTTCTTTTATTAATTCACTTACCAAATCATTTTCAGGGATTTTCCTAATTATTTCGCCTTTTTTAAATAGAAGTGCTTCACCATTTCCCCCCGCAATCCCAATGTCTGCATCTTTTGCTTCACCAGGACCGTTTACGGCACACCCCATTATGGCAACTTTAATTGGTTTATTTACAGTTTCTAGAAACTTTTCAATTTCATTTACGACGAGTTCCATATTGTAGCTAGTTCTACCACAGGTAGGACAGCTAATAAGCGTAGGTTTTTGATATAGGTTAAACATTGCTAAGATATTTTTCGCAACAGGTATTTCATTTAAGGGATCACCAGTTAAAGAAACACGAATTGTATTACCAATACCATCATTCAACAATGTTCCTAAAGTATAACTTGATCTAACGATACCAGAATTTATTGTTCCTGCTTCAGTTAAACCAATGTGAATGGGATAATCAAAATACTGATTTAATAATTGATTGGTTTTAATTGTTGTATTTATATCAGTCGCTTTAATACTTAAAACTAAATTGTGATAATCATATGATTCGATTAATTCAACGTGTCGCTTCATACTTTCTAGTAAGGCTTCAGGAGTAACACCACCATATTTTTGATATAAATCTTTTTCTAAAGAACCAGAATTTATGCCAATTCTAATTGGCACATTTCGTTTTTTACATGCCTCAACAACGGCTTTTACATTTTCATGACTGCCAATGTTACCAGGATTAATTCTAATTTTATCAATTCCTTGATTGACTGCTTCAATTGCAAGTCGGTAATCAAAATGAATGTCGGCTACTAGCGGAATAGAAGTTCTTTCTTTAATTTTTGATATTGCTAGAGCATCATCAATATTTGAGATAGTCATTCTAACAATGTCTGCACCAATTTTAGCAAGTTCGTTGATTTGTCTTACTGTAGATTCGATATCGCGTGTTTTGGTATTTGTCATTGATTGAATTGCGATTGGATGGTTGCCACCAATAGTTACAGTACCTATTTTAATTTCTTTTTTTAAATTCATAAAACACCTCTTAAAAAAACTCTAAAATTACTTTTAGAGCTATTTTTTTACTACTTTAGAAGTTGCCTTCTTAGCGCTTGTTTTTTTAACTGTCTTTTTAGGCTTGGTTGCCTTTTCCTTAACAGGAGTAGTAGCAACAACTTCAACTTTTTTCTTTTTAATCTTTCTTTGTGGAGAGCGAATTCTACCACGTCTTAAAAAGTTATAAATGGTACTTCTAGATGCTTCAATACCATATTGTTCTTGGCATATACGTGCAAATTCGCTAAAGTTAGTTCCACGATATTCACGACGATATAATTTACAAACAAAAGTGCTTATTTCTGCATCATAAGTGTTGTAAGGCTTGTAGTTTTTGTTCTTGTGAACTACACCTTCACGACCTTCATTTAGAACTTGACGTTTCAAATTTCTAACTTGTCTAGTTGTAATGTCAAGTTTTTTGGCAGCCTCTGTGCCGTTTATTTCTCCAAGTAGTAGTTTTTTGATAACTCGAAGTTTACGCTTTTCACCTTTTGACATTTTATGCTTTGCTTTTTCTTCAAATAAAGCTTCAATTTCTTCAGGTGTCAAAATAATTTGATGATTTGATTCTTCAACTTTTTCAGAATTTTCAGCTTCATCAAGTTGAATTTCAGTATCTTTAAATTCTTGTTCTACCATAATAAACTTCCTTTCTTATAGATATTATAACATAGTTGAACATAAAATTCAAATTATATGATAGGAAATTATTAAAAAGTAATACAATAATATTTTATGTTTATATAATTAAATTTGCAAACTATCAATGAAAATAATAAATGTGTGTTATAATAATTACGAAAGAAGAGATAATATGAGCTTGAATATATTATATGAAGATAATCACATTATTGTTGTTGAAAAACCTAGTGGTATTTTATCACAAGCTGATCACACTAATGATATCGATATGCTAACTTTGATTAAGCGTTATATTAAAGAAAGATATCAAAAACCAGGTAATGTTTATCTTGGATTAGTTCATCGACTTGATCGAATGACTTCTGGTGTAATGGTATTTGCCAAAACATCAAAGGCCGCAAGTAGACTTAATGAACAAATTTTAAAGCATGAATTTGTTAAAAAATACTATGCGGTTGTTAAAGGAATAGTTCCTAAAACTGGTAATTTAAAAAATTATCTATATAAAGATGAACAAGAAGTAAAATCATATGTGGTTAATGAAAAAAATGGAAAATTGGCAGAACTATCATATCAAAGAATAAATGAAGTTAATGGGAATTCATTAGTAGATGTTAGCCTTAAAACTGGTAGACATCATCAAATAAGAGTCCAATTTGCATATGCCGGATATCCTCTTGTTGGTGATAGTTTGTATGGTAATGATAAAAATAAAAAATTAATGTTACATTCATATTTGATTGGTTTTTATCATCCAACCACTAAAGAATGGTTAGAATTTAGATTAATACCAAGTAATGATGAATGGAAGTTGTATTTTAAAGGTTCTACCTTGCAAAATAATTAATATTGTAGTATAATAAATATATAAATAATATAAACAAATAATGTATAAAAAGAGGTAAATGATCATGAAAAACGAATTTGACCAAAATCGCAAAATATTTACATCGGAATCTGTAACTGAAGGCCATCCTGATAAAGTTTGTGATCAAATAGGCGATGCTATCCTTGACGATATACTTGCACAAGATCCTAATGCAAGAGTGGCATGCGAAGTTTGTGCTACTACGGGATTAGTTTTAGTAATGGGTGAAATAACTACAACCGGTTACTGTGATGTTCAAAAAATAGTAAGAAAGACAGTTGAAGAAATTGGCTACAATCGCGGTAAATTTGGATTTGACGCTGAAAACTTAGCAGTTCTAGTTTCACTTAATGAACAATCACCGGATATTGCTTTAGGTGTTGACGCTGATGGAGCAGGTGACCAAGGTATGATGTTTGGTTATGCATGTAGAGAAACTGAAGAATATATGCCACTACCAATTACCCTTGCTCACAAACTTGCAAGAAGACTTGCGGCTATTAGAAAAGATGGTTCACATAAAGAACTTCGTCCTGACGGAAAAACTCAAGTATCAGTTGAGTATGATGAAAATGGCAAACCTTTAAGAATTGATACAATTGTAGTTTCAACTCAACATGATGAAGAAGTTAGTCAAGAATATTTAAGAGAAATGATTATAAAAGATGTCATTACACCAATTATACCAAAAGAATTAATGGATGAAAATACTAAAATATTTGTTAACCCTACAGGTCGTTTTGTTGTTGGGGGACCAAAAGGTGACTCAGGCTTAACTGGTAGAAAGATTATCGTTGATACTTATGGTGGCTATGCTCCCCATGGTGGTGGTTCATTCAGTGGTAAAGATCCTACAAAGGTTGACCGTAGTGCAAGCTATATGGCAAGATATGTGGCTAAAAATATGGTTGCCGCAGGATTTGCCGATAGAATGCAAATTCAACTTTCTTATGCAATCGGAGTAGCTAAACCTATTTCAATTTGTATTGATACATTTAATACTTCTAAATATACTGAAAAAGAACTAATAGATATCGTAAATGCTAATTTTGATTTAACACCAAAAGGAATCATTAGTACTCTTGATTTAAGACGACCAATATATCGTCAAACTGCAACATATGGTCATTTTGGAAGAAATGACTTAGATTTACCTTGGGAAAAATTAGACAAGGTTGAAACATTAAAAAAATATTTAAAATAAATAATAAAAAGGAGAATAGTATGAAAATTTGTATTATTGGTGCTGGTAGTACTTATACACCAGAATTAATAGAAGGTGTAATTAATAAAAGAGATTCACTTCCTGTTACTGCAATTGATTTTATGGATATTGATGAAAGAAAACTTAACATTGTTGGTGGATTATGCCAAAGAATGATTAAGGCAGCAGGGCTTCCTTGTGAAACAAGATTAATCCTAAATGACTATGAAACTGCTTTAAGAGATTCTGATTTCGTTCTTGCGCAAATAAGAGTTGGAAAACTTCCCGCAAGAGTAAAAGATGAAAAGATTCCTCTAAAGTATAACTTAATTGGTCAAGAAACATGTGGTATTGGTGGTATGTTTAAAGGATTAAGAACAATACCAGTAATGATGAATATTGTAAAGATGATGGAAAAGTATTGTCCTAATGCTTGGTTAATTAACTTCTCTAACCCTTCAGGAATGATTGCGGAAGCATTATTAAACTATACTAATGTTAAAATGATGGGGCTTTGTAACGTTCCTATTAACACAATTGATAGTATAAAAAAAGGTATGAATTTACCAAATGCTAAAATCGAATATATGGGTTTAAATCACTTTGCATATATTACAAAAATTGAACAAGATGGTAAAGATTATTTACAAGAAGCTATCGAAAGTGGATTCAATAGCGCAACAATGAAAAATATTCCAACAAGTGGTTTCACTAAAGAACAAATTGAAGTAATTGGTGCTATCCCAACTTGCTATTTAGAGTACTATTATTTTAAAAATAGTAAGTTAGAAAAGTTAAAAAATTCACCTAAAACACGTGGTGAAGTATGTATGGAAATTGAAGAAGAGTTATTAAAGATATATCAAGATAACGAATTACATGTAAAACCTGCTCAACTTTCTAAACGTGGAGGCGCAAGATACTCAGAAGTAGCTATTAACTTAGTAGATTCAATTTGGAATGATAAACAAGATGTTCAAGTTGTTAATGTATTAAATAAGGGTGCTATTCCTTTCTTAAGAGATAATGACGCTGTAGAAATCTGTGCTGTTATCGGTAAAGATGGTGCTAAACCATTACCACTTGAAGGTAAAGTAAACGATCATATAAAAGAATATATTCAACAAGTTAAAGCATATGAAAAACATGCTGTAAAGGCCGCAATAAATGGCGATAAGAAAGAAGCAATGCGTGCTCTTATGTCTAACCCATTAGTTGCTGATTTACAAACTGCATCAGATTGCTTTGATGAATTACTAGAAGCTCATAAAGAATATTTACCTCAATTTTTCAAGGAAAATAAGTAATGAAAAAATATGTAATTGGCGTAGATGGTGGAAATACCAAAACCGATTATTTATTGTTTGATATTGAAGGCAACTTTATAGATGGCTTAAGAAGTGGCACTTGTAGTCACGAATCTCCAAAAATTGGCGGATTTGAGGGTGCACACTTAGTAATGAAAGAAAATATCGAGTTGCTATTAAAACAAAATAATCTTTCAATAAAAGATATTGCTTCAGGTGCTTTTGGACTTGCAGGTGTAGATTCACCTTTTCAAAAAGAAGCCTTAGAAAATGTGGTTAAAAGAATAGGCTTTAAAAACTTTGTAGTTGTAAACGATGGCTTTTTAGGGATTAAAGCTGCATCACCTACTGGAACTGGTGTTTGTTCAATAAATGGAACTGGTACAGTTAATGTAGGTATTGATGAAGATGGTAACTGGATGCAAGTTGGTGGCATAGGTTATGTTGCGGGCGACGAAGGTGGTGGCTCATACCTAGCTAGAGCCGCAGTTAGACTTGCCTTTGATGAATGTTTCAGATTTGGACCTAGCACAAACATAACAAGAAGCGTTTTTGAAATGTATGAAATAGACGATAAAAAAGATTTCAGTAACGCAATTGTTGGCAAAAAAATTGATTCAACCTATTTAATAAAATCCTTATTTGAACATGCAAATAATGGTGATCTCCCCGCAATCTCAGTTCTTGAAACTAGTGGTGAACACATGGCAAGATCAATTGCAGGAGTAATTAAAGAGTTAAATATTAAGGAACCAATAAATGTAATACTTGCTGGAAGTGTTTGGGCAAAGGCTACAAATTTTGCTATGTTAAACAAATTCAAAAAAGTTGTTTGTGAATTATCAAATAAAAAATGCAACTTTATTGTTCTAAAAGAACCACCTGTACTAGGTGCTATCCTATGGGCTCTTGAACTTGCAAATGGTGAATTACCAGACAAAGAACTTAAAGCAAAAGTATTAGAAAATATCATAAATTATCAAAATAGTATTAATTAAGTAATTTAGGCCATAACACAATTTATGGCCTTTTTAAATATCACTTATTATGATAATATACATTAATAAAGTTGAAATAAAGTAAAATATTTGGTATAATATACTAGATAAAATACGGAGTGTAAAAAAAATATGTTAAAAAAATTAGTAAATGATATTAAAAAAGGACTTTATAATGCGGTTAATGAACTTGGTTATGTTGATGAAAGTGTTATAAAAATTCCTGAAGATATTATATTAGATAGTACAAAAGATAAAGAACATGGAGATTATGCTACAAATACTGCTATGCGTCTGGCAAAAGTGGCTAAAAAAAAGCCTCTTGATATTGCAAGCGAAATTGTTAGCAAATTTGATGCTAGTGCATATCATATTTCTAAAGTAGAAATTGCAGGTCCTGGTTTCATTAATTTAACAATTGATAAACATTATTTATTAGAAATTGTACTTAAAGTGAATAAAGAAAAAGAAGAGTACGGAAAATTAAATGTTGGTAATGCTCAAAAGATTTGTTTAGAGTTTGTTTCCGCAAACCCAACTGGCTACTTACATGTTGGTCATGGTAGAGGTGCCGCATATGGTGATTCACTTGCTAAAATAATGACTAAAGCTGGTTATATCGTTCATAAAGAACACTATGTTAACGATGCGGGAAATCAAATTACTAATATGGCATATAGTGTATATGAAAGATATAAAGAATTATTTGGGTTTCCTATTGAAATGAAAGATGATTATTATCATGGCAAAGAAATCATTAAAGTTGCAAGTGATATAAAAGATGAATATGGTGATAAATTCTTAAATAATTTTGATCTAGAATTCTTTAAAAATTATGGAACTGAAAAGTTACTAAATAATTTAAAATCAGATTTAAAGCGCTTCAATGTAGAATTTGATACTTGGTTCAGTGAAAAGAGTTTATATAAGACAGGTGCTGTAGAAAAAGTCTTAACCCTTCTTAAAGAAAAAAATTATACTTATGAAAAAGAAGGAGCTTTATGGCTTAAAACTACCTTATATACTGATGAAAAAGACCGTGTAATCATCAAGAGTGATGGTAGTTATACCTATTTACTACCTGACATTGCTTACCATGCCAATAAATTATCACGTGGATATGATCATTTAATCGATGTTCTTGGTGCTGATCATCATGGTTATATTGATAGATTAAAAGCGGCAGTATCAATGGTTGGTGGAAATTCAAACCTCATTGATGTCGAAATCTTACAAATGGTTCGTGTTTTAGAAAATGGTGAAGAAGTTAAGATGAGTAAGCGTAGTGGTAAAGCTATTACATTGAGTGATTTACTTGATGAAGTTGGTTCTGACGCATTAAGATATTTCTATGTTGCAAAATCATTAAGTACTCATATGGATTTAGATTTAGATTTAATGAAACAAAAATCTAATGAAAACCCTGTTTTCTATGCTCAATATGCTCATGCTCGTATCTCTAGTATTCTAAACAATGCGAATGAAGCTGGAGTAAAATTTGAACCAGTTAAGAAATTTATTAAAATTGACCCAGAAACAGTAAATGATATTTGTTTAACATTATTACAATATCCAAGTGTAATTGAAGAGGCTGCACAAAAACGTTTAGTTCATAAACTAACTCATTATATCGATGAACTTGCATATCAATTACATAGTTACTATAATGATCAAAAAGTAATTACAGATGATACTGAATTAGTTATGGAAAAACTTACTGTTTTAAACGCTGTAAAGATTGTGTTAAAAGATGCCCTTTCTTTAATTGGTGTAAGTGCACCTGAAAAAATGTAATAAACTGTATTTAAATGTAATCGTAAACCCTAAGCAGGCGAACCCATAAAGTTTGCCTGCTTTTTTTGAAAGTATATTAAACAAATTGAACCCACTACTAAAAATATACTGCCAATAAATTTTATGCTATATAGTGATTTTTGGCTATCATCAGCATTACTTAAAGCGTTGTAATTTCTAATGGCAAAATAAATGTAAATTAAGAAAATAATGGAAATAGTTAATTCAAAAATATTATTTGCTTCTGTTTTATATACTGAATTATTAGCATTAATAAATTTCTTTTCATCGTTATCCGCAATTATATTTAAAACACTGATTGTAATAAATACAATCCAAATAAAGTTTTCAAAATTTAGTCTTAAAATGTCATTACTATCTTTATTCATAATATGCCCTTCTATATATTATATAAATATCTTTTTTACTAAATATACCACTAATCATCTTAAGTATAATATTTGCACCATGCCATATAATTATAAGTTGCAAAAATTGTGAATAAAATAAAAAACACATTAGAAAAGTATAAAAACTACTTCATTCCAATGTGTTTTTAGTTTATCTTTATGCTAGTAATGTTTGTGTGTGTATGACAAAATCATATTTTTCGGGAGTGTGTCGGACGGAAAGCATCATCTGATTCGTATATTTTTAACTATCTAGACAAACATGAATTTATCAATCTAACGCAACAAGGTCAGACTTTTCATAACGATTGTGTCCTTGCAAACTCTTTTTATATTTCCAACATATAATAGCTTCATCCAAACTTCTTCCTTGATTATCTTCGAAGAAATCTCGGATGTATGTATTATACTCAAATTGTTTATCTATCGTTGTTTTACCCTTTTTCTTTTCTTCCAAAATCTGATAATATGCATTAATTGCATTACCATAAGTTTTTCCGGCATTGCTCTTTAACCATTTTTGGAATAAAACATTAAAAGAAAAACTTTTACCTATTTTCTCTTTAAAAAAAGCTCTATGCTTTTCAGAACATACTACATTTGATTCAATTAGTGTATTCTCTGTAATGACTCCAACATCTTTCGTAGTTTTTCTTTTTGTAGAAGTTTCTAACACCTTTCCCGTATCAAGAAAACAGGCAATTCTATCGATAAGTTCAATCTTTCCACCCGAAACAGGCAGATTGTTTTTTCTGCAAAAATCAACAAGCTCTTTTTTCAAATAGTAAAAAGTTCTAAAAGTTTCTCCATCTAATTTCTCATTCAAATCCGGCCTTTCACTCATTTGCATTCTCGCCGTCAACTTTTGATTTGTCTTTTCTTTAATTATAGCATGTTATGTAGCATTTTTATATGGCGCCCCTAAAAGGAATCGAACCTTTATCACAAGAATCGGAATCTTGTATTTTATCCATTAAACTATAGGGACATCGAGGTAATTATAGCATTTTTGACTGGGAAATAGTAAAAAATAGCAATATAAAAAACGATAACCAATAACTTGCTAAAAAAGTTAAAATGTGGTATAATATAGAAAAAAATAGAAGTAGGTGAGAATATGTCAGTTGCAGAACAATTAGCAATTATTAAAGAAAATTTAAAGGACTATCCCAATGTCCGTCTTATTGCCGCAACCAAATATTTTGACATTGCTAAAACACGAGAGATAGTTGAAGCAGGAGTTACTGATATAGGGGAAAATCGTAAAGATGTCTTTCTAGAAAAATATGAAGCATTAAAAGATTTACCAATTACTTGGCATTTTTTTGGAACTATAAAAATTCCACCAAAGCTTTCACCAAGCTTTATTGATAGTATTGATTATTTACATTCGCTTGATTCAATTGATTTAGCCAATGCAATTAATAAAACTAGAAAAAAAGCTGAACCACTAAATTGCTTTGTTCAAGTAAACTTATCTGGAAATGCTAATAAGACAGGGCTTACAGAAACGAAGATTATTCCATTTATTAAAAATCTTGCAAAATATAATAAGATAAAAATAGTGGGATTAATGACTGTTGTATATAGTTTTGATGATGATGTACTTATGGGTTATTTCAATACTATGAAAGAACTACAAAAAGAAGTACAGGCCCTAAATTTAAGTTATGCACCTTGTACCGAATTATCAATGGGAATGAGTAATGATTATAAACTTGCCATTAAGTCAGGTGCTACAATGATTAGAATAGGAACCCTATTTTCAAAATAAGAGGAGTAAATATGTTCGGAAAAAAGAAAAATGAAGAAAGAAAATTAGGTACTGCCTTTGATCGTTTATTAAACTATACTTTCAAAGAAGATGAAGATATGGATACCCAATTATTAGATCTAGCAGACATTGTTATAGCTAATCGTCCATTACTTGCAAACTTTGAACAAATAAAAAGCATTGGTGAAGTAAATCATGCGGTATCATTTTTATCAGGCGTTGTTTATGCCCTTAATGGTGAAGTGTATTGCCTTGGTGATGAAACTAGATTATTTGCAACGGGAAAAGCCTTTGAGGATGGTTCACTTCAACGTTACGTAAAGGATTTCGCAGTAAATAGATAATGTTAACAAGATTAGGCGATTACTATCGTGAAGCACTAGATGGACAAATTGTGCTTACAAAATTTTTAGATTTAGAAGAAATAAAAGAGATAAATTCGTTAAACAAAGATGGTTTAAAAGTATATCTTTATGGTGGCTATGAAGAAGCTGAAAGGGTTAGGGCAATTGTTCAGTTAGCTTATTATGAAGCACCACTACCTGATGATTTCAAAATAGCAATTTATAAAACAGAATATAATGCAAACTATCAAACTATTGGTCATCGTAATGTGTTAGGTTCAATAATGAGTTTAGGAATTGAACGCAATACTTTTGGGGATATTTATATAAATAATCAAGTTATTTATCTATTTTTAACGGAAGAAATCTCAGGGTATATGATTCAAAATATGCCGATGATTATGCATCAAAGATTGGAATTTAGAAAAGTAGACGATATTTGTGATGATGAAAAAAATCAAGAAGTAACTAAAGAAATTCAAGTTCCAAGTTTAAGACTTGATGTTATAATTGCCAAATGCCTGAATATTAGTCGCGCAAAAGCGGCTGAAATAATTGAGGCAGGTAATGTTTCAATCAATCATTTGATATGTAAAAATATTAGTTATCAATGTCAATTGAAGCAGATAATAAGTATAAGAAAATTTGGTAGAATTACCATTTTAGAAAATTTAAGAACAACAAGAAAAGATCGAATTGTTTTACTTGTTGGAGTTTATCATTAGGAGGAAAACATGAAAGAGTATAAAGATACGTTATTAATGCCAAAAACCGATTTCCCAATGAGAGGTAACTTGGGTGTTAATGAATTAACTATTCAACAAAAATGGGATGACAACAAAATTTATGAGAAAGTATTAAAGAAAAACGAAGGACATGAAACATTCTTCTTACATGATGGTCCTCCATATGCCAATGGTAGTATCCATGTTGGACATGCAATGAATAAAACGTTAAAAGATTTCCTTATCAGATATAAGACAATGAATGGCTTTTATTCACCATACTTACCAGGTTGGGATACTCATGGATTACCAATAGAAACCGCTCTTTCAAAAAATAAAAAGATTAATCGCAAAGAAATGTCAATTAGTGCATTTAGAAATTTATGCGAAAAATATGCTTTAGAACAAGTAGAAATTCAAAAGAAAGGCTTTAGACGTCTTGGTATCTTAGGTGAATGGGATGATCCATATATCACTTTAAACCATACATATGAAGCAGAACAAATCCGTTGCTTTGGAGTAATGGCTGCTCGTAATTTAATCTTTAAAGGATTAAAACCTGTTTATTGGTCACCATCTTCTGAAACAGCACTTGCGGAAGCAGAAATTGAATATAAAGATGTAAAGAGTAGTTCAATTTATGTTGCATTCAAAGTAGTAGATGGCAAAAATGTTTTATCTAATGGTTGTGAATTAGTTATTTGGACAACTACTCCATGGACTATGCCTGCTAACCTTGCAATTTGTGTAGGACCAGATATTGAGTATTCAGTAGTTGAAACAAATGTTAGATTCTTAATTGTTGCAACAGAATTAATTAATAGTGTATTTGAAGCTATTGGTTATACTGATTACCACATTGTTAAACGAATGATGGGTAAAGAATTAGAAGGTATAACTTATAAACATCCATTATATGATAGAATATCACCAGTTATTTTAGGTGATCACGTTACGCTTGATGCTGGTACAGGACTAGTACATACTGCTCCTGGTCATGGTGAAGATGACTTTGTTGTAGGTAAAAAATATGGTCTAGAAATTCTTTGCCCAGTTGATAGTAGAGGATATTTAACAAAAGAAGCTGGTGAATTTGCGGGATTATTCTATGAAGATGCTAACCAAGCAATCTTAAAACGTTTGGATGAAGAAAATGCTTTATTAAAAGAAATTGAGATAATCCATAGTTATCCACATGATTGGCGTACTAAGAAACCTATTATCTTTAGAGCAACAGCTCAATGGTTCGCTTCAATTGAACATTTCCGTAATGATATTTTAGAAGCAATCAAACAAGTTAAATGGGTACCAAGTTGGGGCGAAGTTAGAATTTCTAATATGATTAAAGATCGCGCTGATTGGTGTATTTCACGTCAAAGAGTTTGGGGTGTTCCAATTCCAATTTTCTATGGTGAAGATGGTACTGCCATTATTGATCAAGATGTTATTAATCATGTTGCGGATTTATTTGAAAAATATGGTTCCAACATTTGGTTTGAAAAAGATGCTAAAGAATTATTACCTGAAGGTTTTACACATCCAAGTAGCCCTAATGGTAAATTTACTAAAGAAACTGACATTATGGATGTTTGGTTTGATTCTGGTACAAGTCATCATGCGGCATTAAAACAACGCTATGGTGTAAGTCAAGCAGATGTATACTTAGAAGGATCTGACCAATATCGTGGTTGGTTCAACTCAAGTTTAACAACTAGTGTAGCACTTACGGGTAAAGCTCCATATAAGACAGTTATTAGCCATGGATTTACTTTAGATGGTCAAGGTCGTAAAATGAGTAAATCATTAGGCAATACTATCGATCCAGTTGCTTGTTGTAACGAATTTGGTGCTGATATTTTCAGATTATGGGTTGCAAGTGTTGAATATCAAGCTGACTTTAGAATGAGTAAAGAATTACTAAAACAAGTAAGTGAATCATATCGTAAGATTCGTAACACATTCAGATTCTTGTTAGGTAACTTAGCTGATTTTGATCCTGAAGTTAATATCGTTCAATATGAAAAAATGTTTGAAGTAGATCAATTTATGATGTGCAAACTAAATGAATTGGTAAAAGAAGTTCATGAATCTTATAATAAATACGAATTTGATGAAGTATATCGTAATGTTTTAAATTTCATAACTAATGAACTTTCTGCTTTCTATTTAGACTTTACTAAAGATATTCTCTATATTGAAGCTGAAGATTCTTTAGAAAGAAGAAGTATTCAAACTGTTTTATATAATGCCTTATATTCATTAATTACATTATTAACACCAATTATCCCACATACTACTGAAGAAGTATACCAATACTTACCTGGTAAAAAATTAGAAAGTGTTTATCTATGTGATATGGTAAAATCAACATACTATATTAACTCTGATGAATTAATGGATAAATACGAAAAACTATTAAAAGTTAGAGATGATGTTTTAAAAGCATTAGAAGTTGCTCGTAACGAAAAAATCATTGGTAAGAGTTTAAATGCTAAAGTAACTTTTGTTCCAAATGATGAAGTTACAAAATTATTAGCAAGTATTAAGGCTGACTTAAAACAAATCTTCATTGTATCAGAATTTAACGTAGTAACTGAAGATATTGATGCTACAACATATGATTCTGGTAAAATAAAAGTTGAAGCTGCGGTAGGTGAAACTTGTAGTAGATGTTGGCAAATTGTTCCATCATTAAATCCTGATGAACTTTGCCCAAGATGTGCTAAAATATTAAAGCACTAATAATTAAAATTAAAGAGGAGATTGTAATATGGTCATATATTTTTTTAAGGAAAGAAGCAAAGAATTAATAGATTTTTATGATTTAGTAGATGGTTATTTTGACAAATGTGAGAATACATCTATCACATCAAATGATAACGAATTAATAATTAACTTTGATATTCCCAACTTTGCATGTTCATATCGATATTTAGTTACTAAACGTTCACGTGTAACTAGCATGTATCGTTTAAATCCAAACTATATGAACACTTTTATGCTTTGTGAAATACCAGAAGCAATTCCTCAATTTTTAATTCGTTATATATTAAGACAAGTTGAAGAATTATGTACAAAATTTGGCTTTGCAATTTATCATGATATGTTTGATAACATTCACGAATTCAATATGTTTGAAATGATTGCATTACTAACTAAGGAACGTAAAAATTATTTACAAGAACATCCTGAAGTAGTAATGTATCCGATTGATCAAGATATGTTGAATGAGATTTGTACATATCAAGCATCACTTAGTGAATTGCCAAAGATTGTCAAAGGTGATGTAGTTGCTTCACCATACATAGTATTAAAAGATTCATCAAACCATATTTACTTTAGTGTAAATTGGCAAGTAGGATTACCAACTACTTTTCCACCTCATCTAGATTTTGTTCACGTTGAAGAAGAAGTTAATTTGGTAAGTTTAGTTCCAGCCAATATCTTTTATAAGTATGTTGACCACTATATGTACGAGATAAAAGATGGATCTATTGATATTAGAATTAAATACTTAAATGAAAAGGGTAGTAATAAGGCCCGTAAGTTAATTAGAAAGATGCGAAAATATGTTGTTTCAGCATATGATTATGAAGAAATAAAATTAACAAATTTAATTGAAAAATAGGAGAATAATATGCAAGTTAATAAATTTATTGATCATACTTTGTTAAAAGCTTTTGCGACAAGTGCAGATATTAAAAAACTTTGTGATGAAGCTATTAAATATGATTTTAAGAGCGTTTGTGTTAATCCGGCTAATGTTCAACAAGCAGCTAACTTATTAAAAGGAAGCGATGTTTTAGTTTGTACAGTAATTGGATTTCCACTAGGAGCTAACACTATTGAAACTAAGGCATTAGAAACAATTGATGCTATTAAAAATGGTGCTGATGAAATTGATATGGTTATCAACATTGGCAAAGTAAAAGAACATGATTATGATTATATTGAAAATGAAATAAAACGAGTTGTTGCGGCGAGCGTTGGTAAAACAACTAAGGTTATTATTGAAACTTGTTATTTAACTGATGAAGAAAAAGTAAATTGCTGCCTTGCTGCAAAACGTGCACATGCAACATTTGTTAAAACTTCAACCGGCTTTGGTACTGGTGGTGCTACAGTTGAAGATATTAAATTAATGCGTGAGACCGTTGGCCCTGAAATGGGTGTTAAAGCAAGTGGTGGTATCCGCAATCTTGAAGATTTAGAAAAAATGGTTGAATTTGGCGCAACACGAATTGGTACATCTGCTGGTGTTGCAATTATGGAAAATTCATCATCTAAAAGTGAATACTAGGAGGAAAAACAAAATGAAAGCTACTCCCCATATTGAAGTAACTGAAGAAGGCAAAATTGCCAAAACCGTATTAATGCCAGGTGATCCTTTACGTGCTGAATATATTGCTAAAACATATTTAGAAAATGTTGAACAATTTAATCATGTAAGGGGTATGAATGGTTATACTGGAACTTATAAAGGACGTAAAATTTCTGTAATGGGTTCAGGAATGGGAATGCCTAGCATCGGTATTTACTCTTATGAATTATTCAAATTCTACAATGTAGAAAATATAATTAGAATTGGTTCTGCGGGTGCGTATGATCCTAACTTAGATTTATTTGATGTAGTCATTGCTAAAGAAGCTTACAGTGAATCAAGTTATGCCTTAACTCAAGCAGGTGAAACTAGAAACGTGTTAAGTGGTAGTGAAGAACTTGCTAAGAAGTTATTAAACATTGCTAAAGAAAAAGGTATTAAAACTCATTATGAAAGAATTCATTCATCAGATGTTTTCTATCGTGAAGGACCTTCTATAGTAGAAAAAATGTATGAAGAAAACAAGTGTGTTTGTGTTGAAATGGAATCTTTTGCTTTATTCCATAATGCAAATGTACTAAACAAAAAAGCCGCATGTTTACTTACAATTTCTGACTCATTAGTTAAACATACCGAAACTACTTCACTTGAACGTCAAACCGCATTCAATGAAATGATCCAAATTGCACTTGAACTTGCAGAATAATATTTACCACTTGTTTTACAGTTTGTTGTAAACAAGTGGTTTATTTATATAATAAAAATTAATATTAAGGACATAATAAAATTATAATGGAGGTGTATGAATGGAAATCAATAAATTACGCATAAATAATTTTGATTTATACCATATTCCTAATAATAAATTTAAATCTTTCACAATTGGTGTTTATTTCTTTAACCCTTTAGAAGAAAAAGAATTAAGTAGAAAGTCATTACTATCAAATTATCTTACTAAATATAATGAAAAATACCCAACCGAAAAGGCTTTAACAACTTACTTAAGAAGTCTATATGGAATGGATTTATATTGTAGTTATGGTAGAAATGGTCTTGTTACAACAATGAACTTTATCATAAGATCAATAAATGATAAATATTTATCTACTGATGAAGAGTTATTAAAAAAAGCTGTTGATGTATTAGACTTAACTATAAATAAACCCTATTTTGATGATAAATTAATAGATTTTGAAAAGAAGTTATTAATTGAAGATATTAACCGATTATATGATAATAAAAGTCAGTACGCAACAAGACGATTTTTAGATATTATGTTAAAAGATGAAAAATGCCGGTTTTCTTCAATTGGTACAGTTGAAGACGCTAAAGCAATTACTAAAGAAAGCTTAACTGAAACGTATAACAATATGTTAAATTCAAAACATATCGTATATGTCATAGGTGATATTTCTGAAGAAAAAATAAAAGATGCATTTAGCAATTTTCATTTGAAAGATGAAATAAGTGGAAAACTTGATTTCATCGATTATGAAACTAAAAAAATTGAAAAAGTAACGGAAGTTGTTGAAGAACAAAAAATACGTCAGTCGATAGTTTTAATGGGGTATCGAAGTGAAATAAGACTTAACGATGATTTATATAATGGTATGTTTATGTTATCTAGTATGCTTGGAGGTTATTTCCACTCAACCTTATTTCAAGAAATCCGTGAAAAAAGAAGCTTAGCGTATTCTGTTAGTTGCGACTATAACCCAAGAAAAGGCAACTTTGCCATATTTGCGGGGATAAGTGCAAGTAAATACGATGAATTCAAATCAGTAGTAAATCAAATAATTGAAGATTACCAAAACGGTAACATTGATGACAATGTTTTTGAGTTAACTAAAAAATCAATCATTAGTGGAATTTATAAATCTGCTGATCAACAAACTTATGGGATTGGTTTTGTCTTAAATGAAATATCAGGAATTGAAAATCATACGATTGAAGAAAAAGTTAATAGAGTATTAAGTATTACAAAAGAAGAAGTAATTGATGCCGCAAAATGTCTTGTTTTGGACACCATTTATTTTCTTAAGGGGACGCTATGATAGAATATAAAAATGATAAAATTCAAGAAAAATATTACGTAGAAGTATTAGAAAATGGCTTAACAGTATATTTATATCCCAAAAAAGACTTTTACAAGACTTATGCCATCTTTTCAACTAAATATGGCTCACAAGATATCGAGTTTACCCCAATAGATTTAGAAAATAGTATAAATACGCCTGAAGGTATTGCTCATTTTTTAGAACATAAATTATTTGAAAATGAAGATGGAACTGACGCATCAACGCTATTTGCCAAAACAGGTGCTGATGTAAATGCCTTTACAACTGCTAATCAAACAGCGTATCTTTTTTCCGCAACTAATTCAATCAATAATAATATTGAATTATTGTTAGATTTTGTTCAAGAACCATGTTTTAAAAAAGCAAGTATCGATAAAGAAAGAGGAATTATTGAACAAGAGTTATTAATGTATCTTGATCAACCTCAAAGCGTACTATATTTTGGTCTTCTCAAAAGCTTATATAAGAAGAATAATGTTCGAAATGAAATTGGTGGTAGCGTAGAATCAATTAAACAAATTAATGAGGAATTACTCTACCAGTGCTATCATACTTTTTATCACCCCAAAAATATGGTTTTCTGTGTTGTTGGTAACTTTGACAAAGATGAATTAATTGAATTAATTAAAAGCAATCAAAGCCGTAAAACATTTGGTGAATTTAAACCTATAACTAGAAAATATTATTTAGAAGATGAAGAAGTTAACGAAAAACATCAATTTACTGAAATGGATGTTAGCATTCCTAAAGTAACAGTAGGTGTGAAAATCCCTTATGAAAAATTAACACCATATGAAATACTAAAAAAGACAATTGCTATTGAAATATTAACGGATTTATACTTTGATGAATCAGCTGATGTGTATGAAAAATTGATGAACTCGCGAGTTATTAACAATAGTTTTGAATATGATGTTTATTTTGAAGAAACCTATCGTCATATCATCTTTAATCTAGATACAAAAAATCCTGAAAAGTTTGTCGAATCAATTACTAAAATAGTAAACAAAATATCAAAACAAGATATAGATGTAGAACAATTTGAAATAATGAAAAAACTATATCAAGCTAGAAATATCAAAAGATTTAATTCGTTAGAGTATATTGCTAACTTGATGGTCGAATTTCATCAAAATGATTTAGCTTTTTTTGATTTATTAAAATCTGTTGATGAATTAACAATTGACGATGTACTTGAGGCAAGAAAGTACTTTAGTACTAACGCAATGTCTTCATTTACAATATATCCATCAAAGAAATAGGTAAAATTAATTGCAAGTAGTTTATATAAACTACTTGCATTTTTAGTTCAGATTTAGTTTTAACTTAAGTTCAACATTACAATTTTTAAAATAATTATAATTGTAACCAAAATAGTAATTTATGTTAAAAACATCAACGGGTTGATTATACATAAAATTTACTAATTCATTTATTTCTCTTAACACCAAATCATTGACTTTAGCAAAGTTTTCTTTATCAGATAATGAATCATTCTTTTTGGTTAAGGTTCCTTTAATTGTAAAAGTAATAATAATAGTCTGTTTATATTTTTTAAGTTTATATTTTCCTTTCTTTATATATAAGTCATATTCACCTAAATTGTACGTTGTATTGTTTAGAAGTGTTAACCAGTGTAGGGGTTTAAATTCATTGGCAAAGATGGTTAATAAAGTATTATCTTTATTATAAAAAGTATAGCCATCTAAGAATAATGAGTAATATTCTTCATCTTGTCTAGAAAAGATTTTCTTAACACAAGAAATATGTGGCATAAGCAGTGTATAATTATTTATGGTAATAGCTTTTGCAAAATCCATAAAAGTTATTAATTTATAAGATTTTATCAAATCAGGATTGATTAATAAAGTATGGTAAGCTGAAATCTCTGAGAAGTTTTCAATATTAAAAATATCTTCTGGTTTACTATCAGTTGCAAAAAGATAGAAACTAGGATATAAATTTAAGTCATCTTTAATGAATTGATAAAAATCAAATAAATATTGATTATTTAAAAACTTATTGGTGAGAATTACTGTTCGTAAATGATTGTAGTGAATATAAATATTAGATATTTGATTAAGTTTTCGGAAAGCTTCAGTTAGAGTTGGTGCAGTGATTTTCGCAACATAGGCAAGGTTATCAACATTATTTGAAGATATTTCAGCTTGTGCAAGGTTAAAATTATTAAGTACATAGAAATAGCAATCATATTGATTATTCTCTTCATTAATGTCTAAACAAATACTATTAATGTAAATAACTTTTGTTACATCAATGTAATCATTTCTTTTAGTAATAATCGGAATAAACGAGGTTAAGGTTATTAAAATTAACAAAATTTTTTTCATAGTTTAGTCACCTGATTTAAATCTTTTCTAGGTAGAAAATAGTTCTTTAATTCTTTTATATCAAATGGTATAAAGGGGTATAGATAAAATGTACCATTATTTTTTTGTTTAAATAAATAAAATATTACGATTATGCTAGCAAGAATAAACCCAATTAATCCCATCGTAAAAGAAAGAATTAAAATGAAAAATCTAAAAATATTTATTGAAGTAATTAAATAGTTGTTTGTTGTTACTGCGAATACCGCAATATATGATATTGAGGTAAGAAATAGAATTATTGCTCCAATTGTTCCCGATTGGATGGCATTTTGGCCGATAAATAAACCACCTAAGATAATGATAATATTTTGAATGTAATTATTAGTTGACCTACTAGTTGAAAAACGGTAGAATTCAAATAATAAGTAAACAATAATAACCTCAACAAAAGTAGGCCAATTGGTACCTTTTTCCGTTGTTTGGATATTAGCAAGCAGGGATATTGATAAGGTGCCACGATGGAAACTAATAATGGCGATAAAAAGTCCCATAAAGAAAACTGATATCAAAAAGAAAATAGTTATAAAGATATGATTGAATAAAGAATAATATTTAGGAGTATTAACATATGACTTAGAAGTAGTAAAAGTTGAAAGAGTCGTGGGGAGAATTAAAGCAATTGGAGAATTATCTAACATGATGACAATTCTACCTCTTAGTAGGGCAGTAGTAATAATTTCTGGTGAACTTGTATTAAACACTTGTGGTAACAATGAATCAATTTGATACAAGCAATACAAGTCATTAATAGAAGTAATGGCATCTTGTTTAATTGAAGATAAACCATCCAAAACTTTAGAAAGCGAAAAACGGTCATAAAATTTATTAATAAAAAGTACAGCACATTCAGTTTTGTTTAATAGACCTAATTGATATTTTCTTACCTGTAAGGCATTTGTTTTTAATCTTCTTTTAATAAGTGTTAGGTTATCACTTAGATCCTCAATTAGGGCATCTCTACTTGCCATAGGGTCTTCGGGATCAAGAATACTTTCGGAAATACTTCGTTTAGGCTTTTCCGCAAACTCAAATTGATAGTAATAACCATCATTAAAGAAAATAAGTACTTTACCAGAATATAATAGGAAATCTAAATTCTTTTCTGAAATATCGGTTATAGGATTACATATCCCAAGAAATTGTTTTGATAATTCTTTGTAATTGGTAGAATTAATGCTTGGTTTAATTTCAAAATTAAACTTTTTAATATCTACAAGTTGCGACATGTACACTATATTAAATGTAACACCATTAATGGTAGTTTCATTAACAACTACATCGTCTTGTAATTTACATATTTTAAAAAAATCATTAATTATTTGTTGCATGTTTTTTTCTCCTTGCAAATTTAAATAAGATAAAGAATAAAGTAAGTATTATGGTCGTTATCATTAAAATAAGAGAAGCAACTTCTTTAGTCATATTTAATTTATAGTTAAATATTACACCAATTGCTAAAACAGTTGGGAAAATCAAGGTAATTATTGAGTTACGTTTACCTTTAAAGATAATTCTTGCAATTTCACATTGCGTTGAAAAGTGAAATATAATGAATGCGGTAGTACAAATTAAATAAAGAATGTCAAGGTGTTCTAGATAATGATTATTGCGATAGGCAAAATATTTGATTAAGTAAGGGTATTTTGAATTCTCAAAATATTTGGGAGTAAAGAAGAGATAACATTCGAAAATAAGTCCAGTTGAAAATAAAATAGTTCCAACAATCATTAAGATAAGACTGAACTTGTTTATTTTCTTAGTAGGAATGAATAAAAATAATAACAATTCATCTAAAAATAAAAAAGGAAAACATAAAAGATTATATAAATTATTAAGTTTTAAAGGCGTATGTTTTAATAAAGTAAAATCATGAGTAGTATTACTTGTCAAAGTTAAAGTATATAGTACCAATACTACAAGTAACATAACAAAACCAATGCGAACAATATTTGCAAGACCATAAGTAGACATAAATAGGCAAGTTAAGATTATGAGAATTAATAAAATAAAATGTGATGTTTCTTGGTAGTAATAATCACTAACGATTCCAATATAAGCTGATAAACTAAATAAGCCACTCAACAACAAATATATTAATAAGATAATTCTTAAATAATTGTGATCTAAGATTGTTTTAATACAGTTTGCTTCTCTAGGAATAAATGTAACAAATATTAAAACAAAAGGAAGTATTAATAGAAACACTAAATAACCACAAGTTGGAAAATTCTTTATTGCCATGTTTGCGGCAAAAAGGGATACGCCACCTACGGTTATAATTACACTATATACGTAAAGTTGAATTCTTGATAATTTCATTATGTCACCCCATAATATAGTTTTAACAAAATAACCAAATAAATACAAAAACTTGCTATTTTTAATATTTTGTCAAATAACTTAAAAAATATGCAAAGCAATTAATATAGAATGAATAAAAAAATAATTATTTTCAAAATACTGAAAATAACTAATGTTTTTGCTAGATAGGTAATTTTGAATAAATATTTATCCGTGCTATAATGGTTGTACTATATTTGGGGAGGTATAGAATGTTAAATCAAGTTACTTTAATTGGGAGAGTTGTCGAAACGCCAGTAGTGAAAAAGTTAGAATCAGACAATAAAGCTACAACATTGGTGCTTGCGGTGACAAGGGCATTTAAAAACATGAATGGCAACTATGATACTGATTTCATTAGAATATCATTGTGGAATGGTATCGCCGAAAATGCAGCCGAATATTTAAGAAAGGGGGATATTGTAGGTATTAAGGGAAGAATTTCAGTAAGAGATACGGAAGTAAATTTTACCACTAAAGATGAGATTCTTCACAAAAAATTATCGATTTTGGAAGTAATCGGTGAAAGAGTTTGTTTCATTCATACAAATAGGAAAAAAGGAACCGAGGTAGTAGAGGAAGAATTATGAAATAAAGCCATGACTTTTGGTCATGGCTTTATAATTTACTCTTCGCGTTCATTAATGACGTTAATAATTTTTTGAGACATTATTTTAATTAATGGCACAAATGTTGCAATAATTGTAATGATTAATACAAATAATCCTAAATATAATGGACTACGATAAGTCATTGTATATAGTGAAAGTTTTACTTTTTCTAAAGGGTCAGTAATGTTGGATCCATAGTTATCAATGGCTAGCTTAGCTAGTGGAATTGATGCACCATAGGCAAGTAAATTAACAAAGAACATTTGAATAACAAATATTAGCGAAACTTTGAAACCACTTAAGCCAATAGAACGCATTATACCAATTTCCTTTTTAGAATCAACAATTTCAATAGTAAATACGGTCCACATTATACCAATTGTAAGAATAGTAAACACTATTAGACCACCTTTTGATAAAAACTCTACTAGGGGATCAATATTGTAACTTTCAATTTCATCTTTATATTGGAATATATCAATAATATAATGATATTTTGAATTATATAAACTATTGAATTGTTTTAATACTGTCTCAGGATTATTAGATAATTCAACTAAGATGTTTTCTTCTAATTTTAAGTTAGAAATAACTTTGGTTGCGGCAATGAATTCATTACAGCCTTTTATTGATAAGTAGAAATTATCAGAAGTAGTTACCCCCGCAATGCGATATTTTTTAATAATGCTAACTGGAGTTTCTACACCATTAATGTTAATGCTAGTAAATTCATTTTTAACATATGCATAAGAATTAAGAATTTGTTGTTGAAGCATCTTTTTTTCTTCTTCAGCACGCCACCATAATTCATTATCAGTGGTTAATAAGTAATACTGCCAATCGTCTAAATCAATTATCTCTCTTAATTTAGCAAGAGGAATAATTATTTCATCTGAACCAATTGGAGCACTACCAAATCTTAAATTTTCATTTTGGTAAAGAACTATTTCACGATCATCAAGTAGTTTGCCACGTACATATACGGTGTAATCATTACTTGTGAAGTTTGAAGCATCTTTATCGTTAGCATAATCAGTATTAGTTCTTGGATTCTTAATTAATTCTACAGTATAAATGTAATTTTGATAACCTTCTTGATTTAAAAGGTAATTGTTAGAATTAGTTACACCTACAACATTGTAACTTTTATTAATTATGACATTATAACTATCGTTTGTTAAATTTGCGGAACCATAAGATAATTTTAGAGTAAATGGTTTAGTTAATATTTTATTAATTAATTCATCTCTTTGTTCAGAAGTATTAGTAGTGTCAGCGAGCATTTCAATTTGTGAATCACTAAAGTTGTAAATGTTCTTTAAGTCACAAAGAGGTACCATTATTTCATTTTCATTATTTGGAGCTTTACCAAAATAGATTTCTTCAGTTGAATAATTTTTAACAAATTGTTCGTCTAAAGTGAAGAAGTCTTCAGTATCAATTTTACCAGCACGTAAATCAATTCCTTCACAACATACGATATCATAATATTTACCCCCAATAATTATTGAATTCATTAATAAGTAGTCATAAGCAAAGCTTTTAAAACTACTATCATATTCGGGAATTTGATATTCACTACTATATAAGATTTGATTTGTTAGCTTTGTCCAATTACTATATTCAGTTTGGACAATTCCCACAATCTTTAAATCAGTTTCAAGACCAAAGTCATACCAACGATTTAAGATATCGTATACTTGAGCGTTTTTATCAATAAGACCAAAATGTTTAAAAGATTCAAATAAGAAATCAGTTATTAATATTTCTGGTTCATTAGGATTAGGAAGTCTACCGGCATATATTCGGTATGTATTAGTAGGATCATACAAAATTACGGTGTTAATTTTACCGGTATAAAGGAAATTAGCTTTTTCAAGTTGATACTTTGTTACATATCTTACTGAGATTGATTGATATTTGTGAATAGTTAAATCACTTGCATATTTTTTAATGTTTTCATAAGCATTGTCGTCTAATTTACCTTTTTGATATTTGTCATAAAAATCTTTATTAGAATTGTTCTGTGAATCATTATATTGATAGATATTAGTATAATGAACGTTATTATTAACGGTAGTGTAGACATTCTGATAAAGTTTGTCACCATTTAGTTCAATGGCAAAAGATAAAAAGGCGAGACTTATGGTACAAATTACGAACATTAAGATGTAACTAAATTTTTTGTGCCACATATTTTTGAATGCAAGTTTTGTAATAGTTGCAATAGGTACTTTAGCTCTTTTTAGTACAAGTTTATTATTTGTTGTAACTTCTTTGTTGGTATTAGGTTCAACTACTTGTTCATTTTGACTAGAAACATCTAGGTCAACATTTGCGGTATCAAAGCGAAGTATTTCATCTGAATACTTTAATGCAGATTCTTCGTCGTGAGTCACGATTATAATTAAGCGGTCTTTTGATAATTTTTTAAATAATTCAAAGATTTTTTTGCTAGTTTCACTATCAAGGTTTCCAGTAGGTTCATCCGCAATAATCATTTTAGGATCTTTTACTAAGGCTCTAGCAATAGCAATACGTTGCTTTTGGCCACCAGATAGTTGGCTTACTTTTCTTTTTTCAAGTCCAGTAAGTTCTACAGCATCAATTATGTCTTTTACTTTTTGTTTTGCAACTTTACGTTTGCAACCTTGAATTGATAAAGAAAGTTTAATGTTTTCTACTAAAGTTAAATCTTTTAAAATATTGTATTCCTGAAATACGAAGCCTAAATAACTATTTAGATAATTATTTCTTTCACTACTTGAAAAAGAAGAGAATGCTCGGTCTTCAATGTAAATTTCACCACTATCGGGTTTGTCTAGTCCACCAAGTAAATTTAATAGTGTAGATTTACCAGAACCACTTGGTCCAAGAATAAATACTAAACCAGTATCAGGGAATGTATAATTTAAATTACGGATTACATGAATTCTTTCATTACCTGAAGTATAGAACTTGTTTATGTTTTCTAATCTAATCATACACCCTCCTATGAAATTTTAATTACGTCGATTGGTTTTTTACGACTTAGGCTAATTAATGGAATTGCAATTGTAATTAATGGGGCTACAAAAGCAATAGCAAGTGAGATTAAATAACCCATCTTTGTTAGTTTGAAAATTGTGAAATCAATTGGTTTTATTGAAATATTATATGATTTCATAATTAAATTTGCAGCAGTAGCACTTAGGTTATGGTCTAATACCTTTAAGAAAATATTAGCACCTATTGACGCAAGTATGAATGCACTAGCACTAACGAGAAGAACCTGGAATAAGTAGATGAAAGATATTTTAAAGCCATTCATACCAAGTGACATGTAAATTCCAATATCTTTTCGGCTGTTCTTTATCGTAATAACAACATAGTTGAAAATCATTAAAATACTAAATAAACATAAAGCAAAGAATATACCTAAAAATAAAATTAAATTGCTATCAATAAAATCATTAACAACTTGTAATTTAACATAAGAAATATTGTCAATTACTAAATCGTGTGAAGTTAAGTCGCTATATAATGTAGCATTTTTATTTAAATCATCGCTAACTTTTAGAATTAAATAACCACCCATTGAATCGTTAGCATAATCAGAATAGGAAGTTTTTAAATAGTTGTAATACATTTGGTCTTCATTCTTATTGCAAAAATAGATTGTTGCTTCATCATTATTGTCGATGACACCTACTATTTTAACATTGAAAGAAGTAGTGATGCGCTTATAGCCATAAAAAGAAAATACGGCTGTGGCACCAGTTGTAGGATTAATTAGCTCGTTATCTCCATATTCATTAGGATTAGCGGGATTAGCTGGGAAAGTATCTTCTAGAGCTGCTTTTATGTATAAATCATAAAATTTCTTAGATACCATTATTGGTTCTAGTTCGCCTTCTTTAGGTTTCTTAGGACCTTCTCTATCACCTGCTATTATGTATGGCTTCATTAAATCGGTAAACATTGAGACTTTTACATTACTTATTAAGCTAGTTTTATCAAAAGCTTTAAAGATAAAGTCATCAGAAGTATATTCAATGTTAGAAGTAGAAACAAATTGATTTTCATCGTTGTCACTAACAAAATCCGAAATTAGCATAAATAAAGCACCATAGAAAGCTTTGTTATCGTAATAACTTGCTTGATAATTAGCATCATATAAATAAAAGTATTCATATTCTTCATCATAGACAGATTCTTTTTTGGCAAATTTATTATAATCGGTAAATATTATTCCTTTAATATAGATTTTTTCATTCATACCGGGGAACATAAAGTATTTTCCTGCAAAATAATCTTCATAATTACCATAGAAATCTTCATAGAAATAATTATGAGCAATTAGTGAATCAGCCATTATGTCAGTAATATAACATGTTAGATTTATTTCAACGTCGTTACCATCATCATCTTTTAAATTTCTAAGATTGAAAGTAAGTGGTTCTTTAGTTGATACTTTGTCAATAGTTTTTAAATCTTTTAAAGTTATAATATTAGTGAATTCTGATAAGTAGAATAATTTATCTTTTTCATCGGTTAAGTCAATTGGATTATTTTCATAATCGGTTTCGCGAATATCAACCCCAAGTGGTATGCTATTTAGGATTGTGTAGGTATCTTCACCATAAGCTTCGATTAGCTTTTTGTTTGTTCTTGCGTCAATATCGAAGAAACCGGTGCTTATTGTTTGATTATAAAGGGTTTCTTTATGACTTATTTTAATAAAATCATTATGATATTTTGATTGAAATGCAGTATATTGGTCTGCTGCATTAGAAAAATACAAATTAATTGAGCTTTCCGCAAATATTAAAGATATTGTAAAGAAGAGGGCAATCATTAAAAAGCGGAACAGATGTAGTTTAATATTCTTAAAAGATAAGAACATTGAAGTAGTTAGTTTTGGTTGAATAGGTTTAATAAAATTAGTATCGACTAAAGTATTGTTATTTGTTTCTTCAGTTACATCTTCATTAATTTTTCGTTCAGAAATTATTTGTCCATCTTTTAAAGTAATTTCAAAGTCGCCATATTTATCGGCAAGTGTTGTATCATGAGTAACCATTATAACAAGTTTATTAACTGATATTTCTTTTAATATCCCCATTATAATGTCACGATTCTTTTTATCAAGGTTACCAGTAGGTTCATCCGCGATGATAACTTCGGGATTTTTGATGATAGCTCTGGCAATAGCAACTCTTTGGCGTTCACCACCTGAAAGTTGATTCATTTTACGATGTTCTTTGCCTTTTAAGCCAACTTTTTCAATAACTTCTAATATTTCATTTTCATTTTTGTGAACGTTGATGTTCTTTAATCGCAAACTTAAGGCAATATTATCAAAAACACTTAGATTTTTAATTACATTAAATTCTTGAAAGATAAAACCAATGTAAGAGTTGCGATAAGCATTGAAATCACTACGTTTAAAGTTATTAGTATTTAAATTATTAATTATTAAATCACCTGAGTCATAAGAGTCAATACCACCAATTATATTTAATAAAGTTGATTTTCCAGAACCACTCTTACCAGTTATGAAGTAGAACCCTTTTTCAGGAAAGGTGAGATTGATATCTTTTAAGGCGTGAAATTTTTGACTTCCTGAATTGTAATATTTGTTTAAATTTTTAATTTCTATCATAACATGCTCCTAGAAAATTATATCGTCGTAAAATGGTGGTAAATAAAAAGATATTGATGGTACATTATTTTTAAGAGTTAACATTACGAGGCCACAAGTATCTTTATAACCAACAGAAGATTGAACTTTTGCAATGTAATAATCATTTATATATTTAGTTTGCTTGAACAAAGATTGGCCATAGAATGATTTCATATGGTCTACAATATAAGTCTTTTCATATTTATCAGTCATAAAATCATTTTGGAATGTTTCAATCCATGGATCATTTTCAGAAATATTAACTAAGATATTACGGTAAGTATCAATTGCTTCATTATTTACTGATATATAGTAGTTACGATATTCTAAAGCTTTATAAGAAAGAATGTAATAATCACCAAAAGTGAAAATATCTTCATAGAATCTACTTGTACCACTACCGAAGTTGTTGATAAGCCCTGAGGCGATTCGGCAAACTTCATTACCATTAGTAGATACTATATGATAATTATTAAAGTAATTAATAGAGTTTCTAAGATAATACATCTTAGCAACCACTGCAACATTATTTTTAAATGAATTTGCTTGAACAAAAGTAGCAACGCTAGTTGTGGGATTACCTGAACTTTCATTAATAGAAGTAGTAGTTAAATATTCACCAGTAGTTGAGATATAGTGATATATAGTACAGTTAATAGTTTTAGTTCTACCAGTAAGTTTACCATCAATAGTATTGAATTCTTCTGCCACATAACTTCCGGTTTCACCAACAACCGCATAACCATCATAGAAATCATTAGCATATTCCCAGTCTAAGTTATATAAACGGTTACCATTACTATCAATATGACTATAACGGAATTCACCATTTGAGTTTCTAAAGCCTATTACCGCATATCCATTATGAAATTGTCCACAGTATTCATAATTTAAACCTTGAGATGATTCGTCTTGATTAAATAAATAAGAAAAAGAATTAGTTTCTTCATCGTATTTTAGATAACCTTGCTCTTTATCATTACCAATAACTAGTAGGTTATCAGAAAAGTATCCAATTGATGTAATGCCATCAGAAAATTCATATAGAATTTCATTACTTTTATTAATAATGTAAGTTTTATTTTGCTTTTTTACAACTGCCATATTCATTGAAAATGGGTAAGCTTCATCGAATTGGGGTTCAATTAAAACTTTTCCGGTATTGGTGATATAGCCAAATAGTCCATTTTTCTTAACTATTAAGTAATCATCAAAATAAGGAACGATTGAGTCATAAGCTTCTAAACTTAAAGTTTCTTGTTTATCGTTTATTATATAAGGAATACTATCTTTGTATACAATAGCTATCGGATTTTCTATTGTTAATTCCTCTTTTTTACAACTTGTAAAAAAACAACAAACTAAAAGTAATGTTATTAATATTAAAGGTTTTATTATTGTTAGTTTTTTCATCGAAATCACCTCATTCTATTTATTATATCAAAAAAAGCCTATATCTTCAATGTAAAGGCTTACCAAAAGGGAGAAAATATTGCGCTGTTTTTTACGAAAATAGGGGATAAATTAGTAATGTGATAAATAAATGAAAAAGCATGTCGATAAATGAATACGTTTTCAAAAAAATTATTCATTTATTTGAAATTATCGTTAAGATATTATATAATATAAATGTAAGCGTTTTTATAGTTGAATAGCAAGAGGAGGAGTACTATGAAAGAATATTTAACTAATCAAATTAGAAATGTCGCTTTACTTGGTCACTTAGGAAGTGGGAAAACAAGTTTAAGCGAGTCAATGTTATACCTAAGTAAGGCAATAAACAAAAAGGGTGAAGTAGAACGCAAAAATACTGTATCAGATTATTCTGTTGAGGAGCAAAATCGTTTAACATCACTTTCAACATCAGTAATCCCAGTTGAATGGAATAATTTTAAAATCAACTTCCTTGATACTCCAGGATCAGAAGAATTTTCAGGAGAAATTGCTCAAGATTTAGCAGTAGTTAAAGGGGCTGTTGTCCTTATTGATGCACAAAAGGGAATTGAAGTAGGTAGTGAAAGAGTTTGGGATGAATTAAGATTAAGACATACCCCAACAATTATTTTCGTTAACAAAGCTGATAAAGAAAACGTAAAATTAGATAAAATTATTGAAAATATTAGAAATGGTTTTGGTTCAAAAGCTGTTCCATTTGTAATTCCAATTGGTTCAGGAACTGACTACCAAGGTTATATCGACATCTTATCAAAGAAAGCATACATTGGTCAAGATGAAAAAGAATCGCCAATTCCAGCTGAATTTGAAGCAAAAGTAGAAGAATTATATGCGGAATTCACTGAAATTGTTGCGCAAGAAGATGAAGTATTATTAGAAAAATATTTTGGTGGTGAAACTCTTACTGAAGAAGAAATCACTAAGGGATTAAGAAGTGCATTATTAAATTGTGATATTTTCCCAATCCTTGTTGGCTGTGCAACTAAAGATATGGGTGTAAAAGGCTTATTAGAAAAGATTTGCAATTACTTACCATCACCTCAAGATTTAAGACCTAATCGTGGATTTAATCCAAAAAATAATGAAAAACTAGAAAGAAAATCTTTAGATACTGAACCATTCTCAGCATACGTATTTAAAACATTAGTAGACCCTTTCCTAGGTACTATTAATTTCATCAAAGTATGTTCAGGAACAACTAAAGGTCTTACTGAAGTTTATATTCCAAATACTGATCAAGTAGCAAAAATTGGTGTAATTTCTTGCATTATGGGTAAAACTCAAATAAATATTGATGTTTTACATGCCGGTGACATTGGTGTTTTAACTAAATCTGGCGATATTCAAACAGGTTATACTCTTTGTGATAAGAAAGATGTTATAATGTATCCACCAGTTGAAATGCCTACACCAGTAATCTATGTAGCAATTCATGCTAAAACAAAACAAGATGAAGATAAGATTTCTTCTGCATTACAAAAATTAAACTTAGAAGATCCGACATTTGAAGTAAAACGTAACCCTGAAACTGCTCAATTATTAGTTGGTGGTCAAGGTATGACTCATATTGGTTATATCTTAGAAAAGATGAAAAATATGTTTAAAGTAGATGTAGATACTGCTGACCAAAAAATCGTTTATCGTGAAACTATCCGTAAAATCGGTTCTGCCCAAGGTCGTCATAAAAAACAATCTGGTGGAGCAGGTCAATTTGGTGATGTATGGATTCGTTTTGAACCATTAGCAGACAAAGACTTTGAATTTGCTTCAGAAGTAGTTGGTGGAGCGGTTCCTAAAAACTTCTTCCCAGCGGTTGAAAAGGGTTTAATCGATACTTTAGAACATGGTCCTATTGCGGGATTCCCAGTTATTGGTGTAAAAGCTGTTTTATATGATGGATCATACCACCCAGTTGATTCAAATGAAATTTCATTTAAGATTGCGGCAGCACTTGCCTTTAAAGAAGCCTGTAAGACAATTAAACCAACAATTCTTGAACCTATTATGGAAGTTGTAATAACTGTAAAAGATGAATATGTTGGTGACATTATGGGTGATATTCCACAAAGAAGAGGTTCTGTAATTGGTATGGAACCAGTAGGTAATGGTAAAACTGCAATTACTGCTCAAATACCAGAAGCTGAAATTATCAATTATTCAATTGACTTAAAGGCAATGACTCAAGGTAGTGGTAAATTTACACGTAAGTTTATCAGATACGATGATGTACCTAATCAATTAGTTGATAAAATTGTTGCGGAATACAAAAAAACAAATTAGTAAGCAAAAAGAGTGATTTTTGAATCACTCTTTTTCGTTGCTATTTAGATAGTCTATTTAAGGCAATGGTAATGCCTAAGATGGTTTTTCCGTCAACAGTGTATTCCTTATTATATAAGCTTTTAATTTCTGCCATAGGAATTCTAATTAACTCAATAAATTCATCTTCATCTTTAGGTAAAGAACTTTTAATTAAATTTGTTGCTAAATATATATAAGTAACTTCATTACAAAAGCCAGGAGATGGATAAAAACTACAAAGTAATTCTAAATTATTACAATCATATCCTATTTCTTCTTGGAGTTCACGTCGTGCAGCACTTTTAGGATTTTCACCATTTTCAACTAAACCGGCAGGTATTTCGATAAGTTCATCACCAATACCACTACGGAATTGCTTTACAAATATGAAATTGTTTTTATCATCTATCGCAACAATTGAAACACCAGGTTTGTGCGAGACAACTTCGCGTTTTGCAATCTGGCCATTTGGTAGTTCAACTTCATTAATATCTAGCTTTACAATACGACCATCATAGATGTTTTTGCTAGTTATTATTTTCTCGATATTCATTTACTTTCTCCAAGAAGTAGTCAAAGATTATTTCTGATTCTTTGGTATAATATCTTTCAGGATGCCATTGAACTGCTACAATTGGTAATGTCTTATGTTCGATTGCTTCAATTACATCAGCGTTTTTATAAGTAGCAATAAATCCCTCAGGAACTGTTTTAACAGCTTGATGATGAAAGGTGTTTACTAGGAATTTTTCGGGTAGTAATTTAGAAAGATTTCCTACAGCAATTCGTTCAACGTAATGTTTTTTATCAACTGCTGGATGTTCTAATTTATCCGTTTCAATGTCTTGAGTTAATTTTCCACCTAGGAATGCCGCAATACATTGGATGCCTCTACATATTCCTAAAACGGGTAGTTTATTAATTATTGCATATTCAATAATTTCTTTATCAATTAAATCAGTTTCTTCATCAATACCTTTTGACAAACCTAAATCATTTGTTTCACCATAGTATTTAGGATCAATATCATCGCCACCTATTTCGAGAATTCCGTCGCACATTTTTAAAGAATTTAATAAATTTGGTCCAGGAACAAGAATTAGGGGAATCGCATTTCTGTTTACAATTTGGTCAATATAATCAGTATTAACTTGCAAAAAATGTCGATTAGTTTCTTTGTAAAAAGCATAGCGTGGGCTTATGCCGATTATTGGTTGTTTCATAAATTCACCTCAAATAGATTTTATCATTTTCGAAGAAAAAAAACCAAAAATAAGATAAAAAATTTATGTTATTCACTTTTAATAAATATTTAAAAATGATATAATAGAAAAAGAACATCGTATAAATATTTTTGAAAGGAGCAATGAAATGAGCAAAAAGCTAAGTGAAGGTAATGCCTCTTCAAAGAAAACGGAAAAGAAAAAGAAAAAAACAGTTTATGGTACGTATAGAGAAGATCGTAAAACTCCCAAATATGTAAGTAGTGAAAATTATAAAGATGGACTTACTGATGAAGAAGTTAATGAAAGAATTGAAAATTTACAAGTAAATATTGAAGGAAGGGTAGAAAGTAAATTTACTAAAAATTTCAAATTAGTTTTTAAAGTAATAACTAAAAACACTTTTACTTTTTTTAATATTTTGTATATTATTGTTTTAATATTATTGTTAGTAGCAAATGCCTGGAATAAACAAGCAGGAGTAAATGATAGTGTAAAACAATTGTTAAATTTAGGTAGTGATAAAACCTTTGAATTTGGTTTAGCAACCTTCTCATTCGTAATAATTGTTAGTATTAACCTTGTTATTGGGATAATTCAAGAAACTAAGTCAAAAATTGCAATTAACAAATTAAAACTATTGACTAATCCTAAGGTAACATTAGTTCGAAATGGTGAAAAAGTTGTAATGAAAGAAACCGATGTAGTTTTAGACGATATCGTTTATTTAACTCCTGGTATTCAAATTGTTGCGGACATGGTACTACTAGAAGGTGAAGTTGAAGTTAATGAATCACAACTTACTGGTGAATCAGTACCAATTAAGAAAAAAGTTAATGATGTAATTTATTCAGGAAGTTTTATGGTTTCTGGTACATCATATGCAAAAGTAATCCATGTTGCAAAAATGAATGAAATTAATAAATTAACATCACAAGCTAAGAAATATACTGAGCCCAACTCACAAATACTTTCAGGCCTAAGAAAATTACTAGTTGTTATGGGCTTTATTATTGTCATAACATCGGTTGCAATGTATGCGTGGTCATGGAACTGGAAAGGCTTTAGGGATTTGTTGTATGGTGGTGATTTATCTAATCCTGATTTGATTATTCCGCTTAAAGCTAATTATATTGTGGCGATTAAACCAATTACTGCCGCAATCATTGGTATGATACCTGCGGGATTATATTTATTAACATCTGTTGCTTTATCGGTTGGGGTATTTAGATTGTCAAAACACAATACCTTAGTTCAAGATAATTATTGTATTGAAATGCTAGCCAGAGTTAATGTATTATGTTTAGATAAAACAGGTACTATCACAAATGGTAAGATGACAGTTATTAAACACGAAATCATTAATGAACCTGACAAAACTAATATTGAAGATGTCATAAGTTCAATGAATGCGGCATTACAAGAAACTAATGCAACGGCACAAGCACTTGCTAATTACTATGGGATAAAATCAGTTTTAACACCTACAATGGTTGTTCCTTTCTCATCTGATCGTAAATATAGTGCAGTTTCTTTTGGTGAAACAAATACATACATTATTGGTGCACCTGAATTTGTTTTAAAGAGTGGATTTGAAAAATATGCTGATAAAATTTCTGATTATGCCAATAAAGGATTGCGTGTGCTTTGTTTAGCACATTCAAATTTAGCTGTAAAAGATGGTAAAGTACAACGTGTACCTAAGTTAATCGCCCTGATACTTATTGAAGACCAAATTCGTGAAGAAGCCAAAGATACAATTGAGTATTTTAAAGAAAGTGGCGTAGAAGTAAAAGTAATATCTGGTGATAACCCAGTAACAGTATCAGAAGTGGCACGTAGAGTTGGAATTGAAAATGCCAGCAAATGTGTTAGTCTAGATGGTATGAGTGAAGATGAAGTAATTGAAGCAGCTAGTAAATTTACAGTCTTTGGAAGAGTTAAACCAGAACAAAAGAAATTACTAGTACAAGCCCTTAAGAAACAAGGAAAAACAGTAGCGATGACTGGTGATGGTGTTAACGATATACCTGCATTAAAAGAAGCAGATTGTAGTATCGCAATGGCATCAGGCAATGACTCAGTAAAAGGGGTTGCTCAATTAGTATTAGTTGATTCTAATTTTGCCTCAATGCCAAAAGTAGTTGCGGAAGGAAGAAGAGTAATTAACAACGTTCAACAAACCGCAATGTTATATTTAGTAAAAACCCTATTTATGACTTTCCTTGCAATCTTAACTGCCAGTGGATTCTTCTATTTGTTAGGCCAAAAAGATGCAGATATTCCTCTTTATCAAAGATTTTTAAGAAATGCTACATTCCCTTTTAGTGGATCTAATCAATTACTAATATTAGAAATGTTTGCAATCGGTATACCATCAATGTTCTTGGCATTACAAGCAAATAATACGCCAGTTAAAGGTAACTTTATGCGAAATGCTTTAAAGAGTGCTATTCCTGGTGCAGCTGGTATCGTTGGTGCAATCGTATTTACTTATTGGTTCTCAAGAGAATATGGCTTTGAAGTTCCAGAAGTAAAGACAGTAGTTGCAATGACTGCTACACTTACTTTACTAGTCGTTATGTGTAGAGCATGTTTACCTTTTAACAAGAAAAAAGTGGTTTTGTGTATTCTTATGTGGGTTGTTTCAATCGCATGTATTCTAACATCAATGAAAGGTAAAACAATTGGAATTCCTAAAACTAAAATCAAATTTGATTTTGAATATGAAAGTCTAAAATGGGATACCGTTAGAATCGTTGATAAAGCTACTGGTGAAGTAAATCCAGTTAATGTAAATATAACGGAACAAGGTTATATATTGTTGGATGGTGAAACAATTTTAGTCGATGGAAAAGAATATAAAATTGAAAGAGCTTCTAATGCTACCGCAACTTGGCTTGCCTTCAGTATGGTTGTTGTTTCAATAACTTTGATGTTAGGAGTAGAACTTTTAATTAAAAATATTGAATTAAAACAAGAAAGAATGAAACATAAAGAATTTGAGAAAATAAAAGAAAAGAAAAAGAATCCTCAAGTTTTAAAGATTAAATATTAAACGATAGTGGTATCTAAAAAGGTACCACTTTTTGTTTGCTAAAATGATAGCCTTTGTTTTGATACAAATGAAAAAGTTTATTTGCCTACACTAAAGTAGAAATGATGAATAAAATAAAGTGTACCATTGAAGAGGTGAAAATGTGAAAAAATTAGAAATGAAGAATGTAAGTAAGACATTTTATACTGAAATAGGAGCACTTGATGTATTAGAAAATATAACCTTTAATTTAAATGAAGGAGAAATAATTGCAATTGTTGGACCGAGTGGTTCGGGTAAATCATCACTACTAAACATAATATCTAAATTGATTGAACCAACTGAGGGGGAAATCTATGTTGATGGTGAAATAGGCTACATGTTTCAACGCGATCATTTATTTAATTGGCGGACAGTTTGGAAAAATATAATGCTAGGATTGGAAATAAAAAAAGAAAAAAATCAGGAAAATATCGATAAGACAAAAGAGTTATTAACTAAATATGGATTAATAGATTTTATAAATAGTTACCCTCAAGAACTATCAGGTGGGATGAGACAACGCATAGCTTTAATTAGAACACTAGCTACTAATCCTCAAGTGTTGTTACTAGATGAACCATTTTCAGCATTAGATTATCAAACTAGAATAAATGTCAGTGAAGATATTTTTAAAATGATAAAAGATTCTAATGTTTCTGCAATACTAGTTACTCATGACATTTCAGAAGCAATTGCTATGGCAGATCGAGTAATAGTATTATCACATCGACCAGCAAAGTTGAAAAAAATAATTGACATTAAAACCGATTCACCTGATAATACGCCATTTAATAAAAGGCTATCTAGTGAATTTAGAAAGTATTTTGATGAAATATGGGGGCTTTTAAATGAATAATCCATTTCTAAAACGACGAAGAAAAGAAGCAATCAAAGTATTAATTGCCCAAATAGTTATTTTAGTTTTATTTGTAGGGATATGGGAATTATTATCTTCACTTGAAATAATTGATGCCTTCTTATTTAGTAAACCTAGTAGAATTGTGAAATTATTAAAAACTTATATTGTTACGAAAACAATATATAAACATATTGGCATATCATTACTTGAAACATTATTGGGATTAGTTATTGGAACCCTAGCGGGTTTACTTATCGCAATTATTCTTTGGTGGAATAAAATAATAGCTAAAATAATGGAACCATTTTTAGTAGTATTAAATGCTTTGCCTAAAACAGCTCTTGCGCCAATCATTATAATTTGGATGGGAACCGGCATAAAGGGAATCACTGCGGTGGCGGTTTCAATATCATTAGTGTTAACAATTATTTCAGCATACAATTATTTTATTCAAGTAGAAGAAGAAAAAATAAAAATGCTACAAAGTTTTAATGCAACTAAATTACAAATATTATTTAAATTAGTTATTCCTGCTAATCTAGCCAATATAATAAGTTTAATTAAAATAAATATTGGTATGAGTTGGGTAGGCGTTATTGTTGGTGAATTCATTGTTTCAAGGTATGGAATTGGCTATTTAATAATGTATGGTTCACAAGTGTTTAACATGGATTTAGTTATGATGGGTGTCATTGTCTTAGCTATAATTTCATTTGTGATGTATGAAATAGTCAATATAATTGAAAAAAATATAAAAAGAAAGAGGAATTAATTTGAAAAAAATATTTTGTGCGTTAGCAATTTTATTGGTAGGTTTTACAACTACTAGTTGTCGAAAAACCAAATATAAGAAGATAAAACTTGTTGAGGTAGCTCGTTCGATATTCTACGCTCCTCAATATGCCGCAATAACCAAAGGTTATTTTAAAGAAGAAGGTCTTGAAATTGATTTAATTAATGCTAATGGAGCGGATAAAGTTACCGCCGCATTATTATCAAATGATGCGCAAATTGGTTTGCAAGGTCCCGAACCTACCATTTATTTATATAAAAATAATAAAAGTAATTATCTGATTAATTTTGCTCAATTAACGAGAACCGATGGAAGTTTTATTTTTGGAAGAATTCCTATTGAAAACTTTACTTTAGCAGACTTAAAAGGTAAAAGCATCTTAGGTGGTAGAAAAGGTGGCGTACCAGAAATGACTCTTGAGTATGTCTTAAAACAAGCAGGATTAAACGTTGGACAAGATGATGATACCAAAGATGTAAATGTTCGTACTGATGTTGCTTTTGCGGCATTAACGGGATCATTCTTAGAAGGAGAAGGCGATTTCGTAAGTTTATTTGAACCAACAGCTACAACTTTAATCAATCAAAAGAAAGCCTATCTTTTAGCCGCAACAGCTGAATATGCAGGAGAAATTACTTATACAGCATACTCAACTACTTTGGATTACTATAACAACAATAAAGAAGTTCTTGAAAAATTCACAAGAGCTTTATATAAAGGGCAAAAGTTTGTTGAAAATGCTACCGATAAAGAAATTGCGGAAACTGTACAACCATTCTTTACTGATATAAACCTAGATGTCTTAATTGAAGTAGTTAATAGGTATCGTTCAATAAATGCATGGTGTAAGACCCCGATGTTTTCAAAAGAAGGCTTTAATCGTTTACAAGATATTATGATTGAAGCAAAAGAGTTAGATAGTAAAGTCGAATTTAACGATTTAGTAAGACTTGATATTGCGGAAAAAGTCATAAAAGACGAAAAATAAAAGAATAGTATACTTTTTTTCTTGTAATTCTAAAAAAAATGTGATATAATAAACTGAAAATATAGGACTAATGGTTTGGTGTATGGGAAAAGAATATATTCTAACAATTGATCAAGGTACAACAAGTACAAGGGCAATAATATTTGATAATAAAGCTAATGTTATTGCGGAAAATCAAATTGAGTTTTCTCAAATATGTCCCCATAATGGTTGGGTTGAACACAATCCCGAAGAAATATGGGAATTAACTTATCAAACAATTAAAAACGTTATTTATACAAGCAACCTAGATTTAAATAAACTCAAAGCTATTGGAATTACTAATCAACGAGAAACAACAGTGATATGGGACAAAACTACTGGGAAGCCAGTCTATAATGCGATAGTATGGCAATCACGACAATCCCAATCTATTTGTGAAGATTTAATTAATCGTGGACTTAGCGATATCTTTAGGAAAAAAACGGGTTTGATTATTAATCCGTATTTTTCTGCTAGTAAGATTAAATGGATATTTGATAACGTTGATAATGTTAAAGAAAAAGCTGAAGAAGGAAAATTGTTGTTTGGAACCATAGATACCTATTTATTATGGAAGCTTACAAATGGCAAGGTTCATGCTACCGATTACAGTAATGCTTCTAGAACTTTGATCTATAATATTAATGAGTTAAAATGGGATGATGAATTATTAGGATATTTTGGTATTCCTAAAAACATTTTACCTGAAGTATTACCAAGTAGCCATATATTTGGTTATGCAACTGGTTTAACTAGTATCGATAAAAGATTTAGCCAAATACCGATTGCTTCAATCGTAGGGGACCAACAAGCATCATTATTTGGACAATGTTGTTTTGAACCAGGAGATTGCAAAAGTACTTATGGGACTGGTTGTTTTATCTTAATGAATACTGGTGAAAAACCAATAACTTCCAATTATGGATTACTTACAACTATTGCTTGGGGCTTAAATGGTAAAATAGAATATGCATTAGAAGGTTCGGTTTTTGTTGCAGGGTCAGCAATTCAGTGGTTGCGTGATCAACTAGAATTTTTCGAAAAATCTTCTGATTGTGAAAAATCAGTAAAAAGTAACAATCCAAGTAATGGCGTTTATATAGTTCCGGCTTTTGTTGGTCTTGGAACTCCTTATTGGGATAACGATGCAAGAGGTGCAATTTTTGGAATCACTAGAGCAACTACTAAAGATAATATTGTTGCCGCAACCATTGAATCAATCGCTTATCAAGCTCGTGATGTGATGGATGCCATGAAAAAAGAATCACAAAATGAAATTCAATATTTAGGTGTTGATGGTGGAGCCAGTGTAAATGATTATATGATGCAATTCCAAGCCGATTTATTAAATGCTAAATTAATTAGACCTACTTGTTTTGAAACAACAGCTTTAGGTGCAACATATTTTGCGGGACTCGCAACAGGAGTATTTAAATCAAAAGATGAAATAAAAAAATTACATCAAGTTGAACAAATATTTATGAGCCGCATTGATGATGAAATGCGAGACAAATTAATCAAAGGTTGGAAAAAAGCAGTTGATGCTACTTTAAAATTCAAATAAAAAACAAAAAAAATAATATATTATAATGGAGGAAAATTATGGGACTTTTTAGACAATTATTAAAGGTAATAGAATGGAAGGATGATTCAACCGATCAGATAGTATATCGTTATCCGATGACTGATCGTGATGAAATCATGAATGGATGTCAATTAGTAGTACGTCCATCTCAAGTTGCTATTTTAGTAGCAAGCGGTCAAGTTGCCGATGTTTATGGTGAAGGTTTACACAAACTAACAACTAACAATATGCCAATTCTTACAAAATTATTAAGTTGGAAGTATGGATTTGACTCACCATTTAAAGCTGAAGTTTACTATGTAAATGTTAAACAATTCATTAACTTAAAATGGGGAACTTCTAGTAAAGTTAGCTTAAGAGATGCTGACTTTGGTATCGTACGTTTAGGCGCAAGAGGTACATATAGTTTCAGAGTTAAAGATGCTGCTCAATTTATGCGTGAAGTATTTGGTACAAATCGTGACTATGGTACTGAAAGCTTAAAAGAATATTTCAAGAGTATGATTGTTACAAGTTTCTCTGATGCATTAGGTGAATCAAAGATTCCTGCTCTTGACATTCCATCAAAATATCGTGAATTAAGCGATATCGTTAAAAATGAAGCACAAAAAGACTTTAATGCTTTAGGTGTTGAAATTGTTAGCCTATTTGTGGAAAACGTTTCTTTACCAGAAGAAGTAGAAAAAGCTATCGACCAAAGATCATCTCTTGGTGCTATGAGTGGTAAATTAAACGAATTTACTCAATATCAAACTGCTCAAGCTATTAGAGATGCCGCAAACAACCCTAATGGTGGAGCTGGAATCGCTGGTATGGGTGTTGGCTTTGGTGCTGGCATGGCAATGAGTCAAGCAATGAATCAATCAGCTTATCAACAACCTCAACAACAAGCTGGTTCTCAAATGACAACTTGTGCAAGTTGTGGACAACCAATGAATGCAGGTGCGAAATTCTGCCCTAACTGTGGTAAACCTGCTGCTCAAACAAAATTCTGTCAAAACTGTGGAGCCCAAGTAAGTGCAGCTGCAAAATTCTGCCCTAACTGTGGTAAACAAATATAATTATTAACATTAAATAGTAATAGGATTTTATATGAATAATAGTAATTTAAAAACCGCAGACGATTTTAAATGTCCTGGTTGCGGGGCCCCAATTTCCTATGATCCCGCAACCGGCGGACTTCATTGTGAATATTGTGGCTATGAGGAAAATATAAACAAAGAAACAAGCGATATCGAAAACGATTTTGTTGAAGGACAAAATGAAGATAACAATTGGACAGCGGAAACAAAGATAATTCACTGTGATAACTGTGGTGCTGATAATGTACTTAATGTAGGTGAAATGTCTGTAACTTGCCCATTCTGTGGTTCAAATCACACAATTATGACTAATCAAGTTACAGGAATTAAACCACATCGTATTATTCCTTTTCAAATTCCTAGTCAAAATGTTAAAGATGCTTATCGTAAGTGGCTTCGTAAAAAAATATTTGTTCCTCGTAAGGTAAAAAAACAAATTCCTAATATTAAACTTAATGGCGTTTATTTACCAATATGGACATTTGATAGTAATGCTAGTAGTTCTTATGACGGAAAACTTGGTAAATATTATACAAGAACCGTTGGTAGCGGTAAAAATCGACGTACTGTTACAGAAATTAGATACTTTTGTATTTCAGGTAATAAAAGTTTATTCTTCGATGACTTTATTGTAAATGCCGGAACCAAAATTTCTCAACAAGAAATGAATGCTATTGCACCATTTGATACAAATAATTCATTTGTATATGAAAAGGAATTTATGGCAGGTTTTAGTTCTGAACATTACTCAGTTAGACTTAATGATGGTTGGAACATTGCAAAAGGTAACATGGATGAATCTATGAAACGCGCAATTCTAAATGATTATCACTACGATGTTGTAGCATATTTAAACGTTACTACAAACTATACTGATATCAAATACAAATATGTTTTAATACCAGTATGGATTGGCGTTTATACATACAAGAATAAAACTTATCGTTTTATTGCAAATGGTGTTACAGGTAGATTTACTGGTAAAGCTCCTGTATCTGCATTAAAGGTACTATTATTTGTTGCAATAATTCTAGCAATAGTGATTTTACTTTTTGTATTGACACAGTCTGCAGATGCATAAGATAGGATTTATTAATCCTATCTTTTTTCTTGATAATTATAAAAAAATAATCTAGTAAATTATATAAAGGAAAAAGACAATGGATAAAAAAGCGATTGAATTGATAAAAGAAGCCCTAATTGAAGATGGTGTAGATAACGACATAACTACCCTTAATTTAGTTAGTAAAGATAAAATGTTAACCGGAAGCTTTATTGTTAAAGCAACGGGAGTAGTATCGGGAATTGATGTTGCAAAAGAAGTATTTAAACAAATTAATCCCCGTATAAAAATGGAAATTTTAAAAGCCAATGGTACTTTTGTTAACCGTGGTGATGTTATTGCAACAATTGAAGGCCCAATGCGTGACATACTAAGAGGCGAAAGAGTTGCGCTTAACTTCTTACAACGGATGAGTGGCATTGCCGCAACAACCGCTAAATTTGTTCAAGAACTTGCGGGGACAAATTGTAAAATTTTAGATACTCGTAAAACTGCTCCCTTATTAAGAGTCTTTGAAAGACAAGCTGTTAGAGATGGTGGCGGTGAAAATCATCGTTTCAACTTATCTGATCGTGTTCTAATCAAAGATAATCATATTGCCGCAAGCGGTTCAATTCAAGATGCTGTCAGTATTCTTAGAAAAGCCGTTGGTAGGGGAATGATTATTGAAGTAGAAGTAGAAACTTTAGATGAATTTATGGAAGCATTAAATACATCGGCCGATGTAATTATGCTAGATAATATGAGTAATGAAGTTATGAAAAAGTGTGTTGAACTAAATGAAGGTAAGAAAAAACTTGAAGCAAGTGGAAATATGGAACTAAAAAAGGTTCGCAGTGTTGCCCTTTTAGGAGTAGATTATATTTCCGTAGGTAGTTTAACGCATTCTTACAAAGCGCTTGACATTAGTTTAAAGTTTCGTAAAAGTAATTTTAGGTAAATAATAACAATATATGGCTATTCTTATAGTCATATATTGTTACTAATTGTTAATAAATTGAAAAAATAATATATATTTGGTATAATATCTTTGTTGCCGTCATAGCTCAGTAGGTAGAGCAGCTAACTCGTAATTAGCAGGTCACAAGTTCAATTCTTGTTGTCGGCACCATTAAAAAAGATTATATGCCCACCTAAGGTGAGCATTTTTATATAAGGCGGTGTTAAAAAATGGATTGGTTGGTATTTGCCTTATTAGGAGCATTTTTCACAACAATGGCAGCAATTCTTATAAAATCAGGTGTAAAATACATTAATACTAATTTTCTACTAGCTTATCGAACTTTGATTATCATCGTATTTTCGGTTGTGGTTTGTTCAATAACTGGAAATATTGATGATATTGACAAAATAGATCAAGTAGGTTTGCTTTATTTAGGCCTTTCAGGTGTTGCGACAGGCGCATCTTGGCTATGTTATTACAAAGCATTACAACTAAGCACTTTTAATAAAGTAGCACCATTTGACAAATCTAGTTTTGTTTTGACTAACCTATTATTCTTGATTTTCTTCTTTGATGTTACAACTAAAGGTGGAGATCCAATTACTATAACAATGCTAATTTTATCAACAATTTTGATGTTAGTAGGAACCATCTTTATGGCAAGTAAAGAAAAGATTAATGGTTCAACTGATAAAAAATGGCTAGTATACGCTATCTTAAGTGCAGTATTTGCTTCGATAGTATCTATACTCGTAAAAGCAGGACTAAAGACGGTTCCAAGTGATTTAGGAGTTTTTGTAAGAGCAATTGTCATATTTGTGATTATGGTATTATTAGTATTTTTCAGAAAAGACTATCAAAACATTAAGCAAACACCTCCTAAAACCTGGATTTTCCTAACTCTTTCTGCTCTAGCAACTGGTGGGGCCTGGTTATGTGTAGATGAAGCATTAGGAAATGAATATGCCAACCCAGTGGTTGTTACTTCCATTGGTATGTTATCAATCTTACTATCAATGGTACTATTGAAAGAAAAATTTACTAAGAAGTCACTACTAGGAGTATTATTACTAACTATTGGTATAGTTGCCATCATAATATTTGGAATATAAAATAAAGGGAGATAACAATGATACAACTTGGAAATAACTGGGATAACATTTTAAAAGATGAATTTCAAAAAGAATATTATTTAAATTTACGTAAATTTTTAAAAGAAGAATATAAAAACTACCGTATATTTCCATCAATGTATGATATTTTTAATGCATTAAAGTATACCGATTACAACGATGTAAAAGTAGTAATTATTGGTCAAGACCCTTATCACGAAATCGGTCAAGCTCATGGATTATGTTTTTCTGTTCAAGATGGGGTAGCATTTCCCCCATCATTACAAAATATTTTTAAAGAACTAAATGCTGATTTAGGTATTCCAATGCCTAAAAGTGGCAACCTAACTAAATGGGCAAAACAAGGTGTACTTTTATTAAACACGGTTTTAACTGTTAGGGAGCACTATGCAAATAGTCATAAAAATAAAGGTTGGGAGACATTTACCAACGCCGTAATCGAAAAACTAAATGAAAGAGAAGACCCAATAATCTTTTTATTATGGGGAAATGACGCAAAAAGAAAAAAAGAGTTAATAACCAATAAACAACATATTGTTTTAACGGCTGCACATCCAAGTCCTCTTTCGGCTTATAATGGCTTTTTTGGATGTCACCATTTTTCAAAAACTAATCAACTACTAATCAATATGGGAAAAGAGCCGATTGATTGGTCACTATAATATAGAAAGTAGAATAAAAGCAATGGAAGAAAATATTATCGTAAAACTATTAAATGATAAAGATTTGGGAACCAGTAGACTATTAACACGTGAAGAAGAACAAGAAATATTTTCACTATATGCCAAAGATAAAAGTTTACGTGAAGATGTCCAAACTATAATGATAAATGCTAATCAAAAACTTGTTTATAGTATTGCTAGAAAATATCGCCCATTTATGAATGCTTCATATGATGATATTGTTCAACTTGGTAGAATTGGTTTATCAAAAGCAGTCGATAAATATGATTTATCAAAAAATACTAAATTTGCAACTTACGCAACTTATTGGATTAAACAAAGCATTGATAAAGGATTACAATCAATTAATGCGGACATAAATGAACCAATTAAAGTAGCTAATTTACGTAACCATTTCTATAGTACTGAAGAAGAAATGGAAGCAAGTTTGAAAAGAAAAGTAACTTTTAATGAAGTAGCAAATAAAATGGGAATGAATCCTACAGAACTTAAACTTCTTTTTGATTTATCTAATGTGGCATCACTTGATGAAACTGTCGATGATGACCGTGAAATATCAGCTATTGAAAAAATAAAAGATAGTAATAGTACTCCTCAAGAGTTTGTTCTTGAAGATGAAAAACGCCATCTAATAAATGACGCAATGGAAAGACTGTCGCCTAGAGAACAAGAAATTATCAAATATCGCTATAATTCCGAAGATGGAGTTTTACATAGTTTTGCGGAAGTAGCCGAAAAACTAGGAATATCACGTCAACGAGTTCAAAAAATTGAACAAAAAGCTATTAAAGAAATGAAAGAATATATTAAAAATTGTGAAAAATAGAAAGGGATTGTAATGCAACCATTAGGATTAACCGTTAAAGATAATGAAGCATATTTGAATGGTCATAAAATAACTGACTTAGCTAAAGAATACAAAACACCATTATATGTTATGGATGAAACAACTATTAAAAATGCAATAACGACCTATCAAGAAAATATGAAAAGTGATAAATATCGTTTTAATTTGGTATATGCTTCAAAAGCTTTTCTAACTCTTGAATTTGTCAAATATATTGATGCTTTACAACTTCATATTGATGCGGTGAGCTTAGGTGATTTGTACGTAATTCAAAAAAGTGGTATGTCACTAAATAAAGTTGTTTTTCATGGCAATAATAAATCTAATGAAGAAATTGAATTTGCAATTAAAAATAACATTGGTTATTTAGTTATTGATAATATGAATGAATTAGAAAAAGTTATAACTATCTCAAATAAATTACAAAAAGCAGTAACTTGTCTAATAAGAGTTAATCCTGGTATTGATGCACATACTCATAAATATATTCAAACCGCCTTGTTTACTTCTAAGTTTGGTGAAAGCATTTATGATAAACCAAGAATTGATGAAATGTTAAAGCTAGTTAAAAGCAGTAAATATGTAAATCTATGTGGTTTTCATGCCCATATTGGATCGCAAATTCATGAAACTGCTGCCTTCCAACTAGAAGTAGAGAAAATGATTGACTTTCAAAATGAAATAAACCAAGAATATAAATTACATTTACAAACTTTAAATCTTGGTGGTGGTTTTGGTATTAAATATGAAAAAGGTGAAAGAAATCTTTCAATTGAGGAAATGTCATCATCATTAAAAAAATATATTGAGGAAAAACTAGTTGATTCTAATAGTGAAATTAACCACATTATGATTGAACCAGGTAGATCAATTGTTGGAAGAGCGGGAATAACCTTATATACTTGTTCTTATATTAAACAAACTTTTGGCAAGAAGAATTATGTATTTATCGATGGTGGTATGACTGATAATATAAGACCTGCCCTATATGGTGCAACTTATGAATGTGATATTGCTAATAAGATGAATGTACCTAAAGAAATATTAGTAGATGTTGCGGGAAAATGTTGTGAATCGGGTGATATCATAAGAAAAGATGTTTTAATTCCTAATGTTGAATCTGGTGATATAATGCTAGTGTACGCAACAGGTGCCTATAATTATTCAATGTTTTCCAATTATAACAACATGCTAAAACCGGCGGTTATTCTGGTTGGTAGTAATGTAAAAGTAATTAGTAGAAGAGAAACTCTTGAAGATTTATGTAAATTATTTTAAAATATCATACAAAAAATTGACATAAATCATTATATTTGGTATAATATTAATGTAAATAATAAAACACATTGTGCGGAGGACGTATTATGACAAAAGCAGAAGCATTAAAAATATGGCTACATGAATTTGGTGATGTTGAATATGCTCATGATTTTACAGGACGAAAAATTAAAAGAGATGACTATGAAGTAGAAAACCAAGTTGGTTGGGTAGTAAGTCATGTCTTTCCTACAGAATTAGGTGGTCCTAATAATGAAGGTAACATTATTATTTTAAACCATAATACTGCATATGAAAAAGCTAACAACTATCCTGAATTTGAAGTAGTTGGTGTTAGATATTTAATTTGTCATGATGAAAGAGACGACTTCTATTACATTGAAAAAATAATTGAAGATTAATGATAAAAAATAAAAAGCAATATACTTCAATATATTGCTTTTTATTCAAATATATAAACGATTAATAGAGGAGAAGAAAAAGATTTTAACCAAGTTAAACACTGTGGTTTAAACCTTACAAAAATAGTATTAACGATAATTTATCTTTTATACATAATTTGAGGAAAAAATATGAGAATAATTGCAGGAAAATATAGAAGCAGAAAATTAATTACATTAGAAGGTCTTGCAACAAGACCAACTTTAGATCAAACTAAAGAAGCAATATTTAGTAGTCTTGGTGGTTATATAAACGATTTTGTAATTTTAGATGTATTTGGTGGTAGTGGTGCTCTTTCACTAGAATCAATTAGTAGAGGTGCCAAGGAAGCTTATATAATAGATTCTAATCCTGATGCTGTAAAAATCATCAAAAAGAATGCCGAGAACTTAGGTGTAGGCCAAGAATTACACGTATATCTTGGCGATTACAAAAAGATTTTAGAGCGTTTAAATAACAAAAAATTTGATATTGTTTTTTTAGATCCCCCCTTTAGAATGAAGGTCATTGATGAATTATGCCAATACTTAATTGAAAATGATATGATAAGTGATGGTGGGTATATTGTTGCGGAATATCCTAAAGAAGATATTGTTGAACAAGATTATGAAGGATATCGAATTAAAATGTGTAAAAGATATGCAAGTAGTGAAATATTAATATTAGAAAAGGATGATGAAACATGCGAATAGGTCTATATCCTGGAACTTTTGATCCAATTACTAATGGTCACCTAGATATAATAAAAAGAGGTTCAACTTTATTTGATAAACTTTATATCTTGGTTGCTAATAATATCAACAAAAAAACAATGTTTACTGTTGAAGAAAGAATGAATATGATAAAAGAAGCTACTAAAGATATTGATAATATTGAAGTAGTTACTAGTGATTTATTAACAGTAGAATATGCAAAATCAATAAATGCTGTGGCAATGGTTAGAGGACTAAGAATGGTCAGTGATTTTGAATATGAATTACAAATGGCAACTTTAAATAGATGTATTGATCACAATGTTGAAACAATCTTTATTATGAGTTCACATCAATATTCTTTTTTATCTTCAAGTAGCGTTAAAGAAATCGCTAGATTTGATGGTGATATTTCTTCATTTGTTCCTAAAAATGTTGAAATTGCCCTAAAAAACAAACTAAAATAAGGCGTTTGCCTTATTTTTTGGTATAAGAAGAATTTGGTTAGGATATAACATATCATTACTTAAAGTATTGTAACTTTTTAGTTCAGCTACTGATAGATTATATTTCTTGGCAATATTATATAAAGAATCGCCTGATTTAACTTTGTAATAGTTATAACTTGGTGGAGTATAATTAACATTTTCATAGTTTGCAATTGCTTTTACAACTGCCTCAGCTAAGTTTGGCCAATCATTTAATAACCTTTTTGTATCATCATCATTATTGGCAAAGCCATATTCAATAATCATTGATGTTGTAGGTTTAGTATTTCGCAAAATAAAGTAGAAGTCATTACCTGATTTTCCAATACGTTGATAAACGTTTCTGATTGGTAAGCCTTCAGCTTTTAAATTGTTTGCTATACTATTAGGGAGGGTATTTTTACTTTTTACTGAGTAGATTACTTCGCCGCCACCTGATCCTGCATTATTGACATGATTTGATATTAGAATATCACCAGTGCTTGCGCCAAGTTGATCAATTCGGTTAAGCCTATCATTAGGAGTTAGGGTTTCATCATCTAATCTAGTTCTTTTTGAGGGAATTCCTAATTCATCAAACCTACGCTTTTGATAATCACTAATTTTTTTTGTCATATCTTTTTCTTTAAAATATGAATTGCTGCCACCACCGGGATCCCAACCACCATGGCCAGCATCTATTATTACCATAAATATCACCATGATATATTATGACTCTTAGTAACAAAATATGCACATTTACAAGCTAAATTACTTTACAAAATATCTGAAATAGTGTATAATACTAATGCTATTAAAAAGATTGTCTGTTATGTCCCAGTAGCTCAGTTGGATAGAGCAACGGCCTTCTAAGCCGTGTGTCGCACGTTCGAATCGTGTCTGGGACGCCATTTTAATAGCATGAATTTAGTTCGTATAAAAATACGAACTTTTTCTTTTTTTATATCAATATACCAAAATATTGATTAAAATAGGGCAAAAATTGCTTCTACAAGCGATTGAAAAAGAAATTTGTCAATAAAGTATCAGTCAACTTATTAAATTTGACATAGTTTGATATAAATGCTATAATTAACAAAAAAGAAAGAGGAGACCTTATGAGTAAAAGAAATATCTTATTTTTAGTAGCAAATATTTTAGGTGGCACATTTTTTATTTACTTTATATTAAGATTGAATAGTATTATTAAAAAATCAATCTTTGTACGTGATTTTTCTTGTTTAAGTGATGGAGATTATGTAATCTATATATTAATATTATGTTGTGTTATTTTACTTGCGAACATTTTTATCTTTTTGATTACCAAAGATGAAAAAAATTAAAACAGGGATTTAATATGAAAAACAAAAAACATCAAAAATTATATGATCATTACAAAGAAGTATTTGGTCAAGAACCAATCTTCAGTTTACAGCTTAAAAAGAATGTATTACCTAACGATATGAAACCCATTACAACTTTTGTTTTTAAACCAACTGAGGAAATGCCTTTTTGGAAGTTATGTACAATAGGTGCGAGTGATTACTTAATGCCCGAACGTGATATTGGTTGGGGTAGAAAAGCTAATCGCCGTAATGAATATGTAATGTTTATTTCTAAAGAAGTAGAAATTAGTGAGTCTACTACGGAATGGCTTTCCTTAAACTCACTACTTTGGGCTACTGCAGAATATGCTTTTAATGAAAAAGATAACTTAACCGTTTCTGATTCAATAGATATGGGGCTTGTTGGTAAGTATTGTGGAATAGTCTTATTACTACCAGAGATTTTAAAAACACCGAAAATTGTAAAGTGTTATATTTCCGAACATAAATACATAAGCATTTTTCAAGTAATGCCAATAACAAAAGAACAACTTTCGCAAAAACTTCGTAAAAAAGCAAATGGGGTATACTGGCTTATGGAGGAATTTTATACACATGATGATAATTATAAACTTATTTCATCAAAGCCATTTACAACCCTTTAGATTAGAAATATTTTTGAATTTAATGTTATATGAAAATAATTCGTTAAAAGTCGAACTATTTTCTTTTTTTATATTATTATATAGGAAAAAATTAATTGTAAAAATTATTTAAGAAAGCCTATATTTTTGATTTACAAAATTTGTTAGGCAAAAATAACTTATTTAACTTGCAAAAAACGATTAATTTTGATATAATAAACAAGAGCGATTTGTAAATATAAATATTTTTACAATCATAATTTAAATTGGAGGTAAATATGGCTCATTTAAGTGCAGCTGCTGTAAAGCAAATTGAAGAAATTATTGCAAGATACACAAACGAAAATACACCACTTATGATGATTTTAAGTGATGTACAACGTGAGTATGGTTACATCCCACTAGACGTACAAGAATTAATTTCTGAAAAAACAGGTATTCCTGTTGCGGAAATCTATGGTGTAGTAACATTCTACTCATTCTTTTCATTAAAACCTAAAGGAAAATACGTCATTGGTGTTTGTTTAGGTACTGCTTGTTATGTTAAAGGTTCACAACAAGTAATCGACAAATTTGGTGAATTACTAAATATCAAACCAGGAGAAACAACAGACGATGGCTTATTTACACTTGATGCATTACGTTGCATAGGTGCTTGCGGTATTGCTCCTGCCATTTCAATTAATGGTAAAGTATATCCAAAAGTTGCCGTAAACCAAGTAGCAAGTATTATTGAAGAATATCGTCAACTAGGAGGTGCAGAATAATGATTAGAAGTGAAAAAGAATTAACTACTAAAATTGCTGATTGCACAACTAGTTTTGATGCAAAATTTGCTGGCACAAATGGCAAACGTGCAATTGTTATTTGTGGTGGAACAGGTTGTTTATCAAGTAACTCAGCAAGTATTCTTGCAAAATTCGAAGAAGCTATTATGGCTCATGATTTAAGTGACAAAGTTACTGTTAACAAAGTAGGTTGCTTTGGCTTTTGTTCACAAGGTCCTTTCGTAAAAATTTTCCCTGAAGACACTCTATATCATGGTGTTAAGGTTGAAGATGTAGAAGAAATTGTTAATACTGATTTAATAAATCATCAAATTGTGGAAAGACTACTATATGTAGATCCTATGACAAAAGAAAAAATTCAAAAACAAGATGAAATTAACTTCTACAAAAAACAAAAACGTGTTGCTTTACATGGATGTGGTTTAATTAACCCTGAAAATCTTGATGAAGCATTAGGCTATGGAGCATATAAAGGTTTACAAAGAGCCTTACATATGACTCAACAAGAAGTAGTAGACGAAGTATTAAAATCAGGACTTCGTGGTCGTGGTGGAGGAGGTTTCCCTACTGGTCGTAAATGGCAATTTGCTTTAAACCAAAATAATCCTGAAAAATATGTAGTATGTAATGGTGATGAAGGTGACCCAGGTGCTTTCATGGACCGTTCAATCTTAGAAGGTAATCCACTTGCCGTAATTGAAGGTATGGTTATAGCTGGTTATGCAATCGGTGCTCAAAATGGTTACTTCTATGTACGTGCTGAATATCCAATTGCTGTTGAAAGATTACAAATTGCAATCAACAAAGCAAGAAAAATGGGATTATTAGGTAAAAATATTTTAGGAACTGATTTCTCATTTGACGTTCACATCCGTCTTGGTGCTGGTGCGTTCGTTTGTGGTGAAGAAACTGCCTTATTAAATTCAATTGAAGGTAAACGTGGTATGCCTCGTCCAAGACCTCCATTCCCAGCTGTTAAGGGTTTATGGGGTAAACCAACAATTGTTAATAACGTTGAAACTTTAGCTTGCGTTCCTTATATCTTAAGAGAAGGTGCTGAAAAATTCGCAGAAGTAGGTACTGAAAAATCTAAAGGTACAAAAGTATTCGCATTAGGTGGTAAAGTAAATAACGTAGGTCTAGTTGAAGTTCCTATGGGTACTACTCTTCGTGAATTAATTTACGATATCGGTGGTGGTATTCCTAATGGTAAAAAATTCAAAGCTATTCAAACTGGTGGTCCATCAGGTGGATGTTTAACTGAAAAAGATTTAGATGCTCCAATTGATTACGATAACTTAGTAGCAAAAGGTTCAATGATGGGTTCTGGTGGTGCCATCGTTATGGATGAAGACAACTGTATGGTTGACGTTGCAAAATTCTATATGGAATTCATTTGTGATGAATCATGTGGTAAATGTTCTCCATGCCGTATTGGTACAAAACGTATGTTAGAAATCTTAAATAAGATTACTGCTGGTAAAGGAACATTAGAAGATTTAGATGAATTAGAAGAACTTGCAACAACAGTTACTCAAAATTCATTATGTGCATTAGGACAAACTGCAGCAAACCCAATTGTTTCAACAATGAAACAATTTAGAGAAGAATATATTGCCCATGTAGTTGACAAGAAATGTCCTGCTCATGTATGTAAGAACTTAATGCAATATTACATTATGCCTGAAGCTTGTAAGAAGTGTTCTAAGTGTGCAAGAAATTGCCCAGTAAATGCTATCTCAGGTGTACCTGGTAAAGAACCTTATGTAATTGATCAATCTAAATGTATTAAATGTGGCTTATGTATGTCTACATGTCCATTTAAAGCAATTATTAAGAAATAGGAGACCGATATTATGGCAAAAATTAATATAAAAATCGAAGGCCAATCTTATCAAGTTGAAGAAGGCTTAACAATTTTAGAAGCAGCTAAAGAATGTGGATATGAAATTCCATCTTTATGTGCTTATAATCATGGTGAATGTAGTTTAGCTTCTTGTCGTGTTTGCTTAGTTGAAGCAACTGGTGCTAGAGGTCTAGTTGCATCTTGCGTATATCCTATTTCTGAAGGTATGGAAATTACTATTTCTTCACCTAAAGCTACTGCTGCAAGACGTGCTAGTGTTGAATTAATTCTTTCTAACCACTCAATGAATTGTCAACAATGTGAAAAAAATGGTCATTGTGAATTGTTATACGTAGCTCAAGTTGTTGGTGCTCGTGAAAATAAATTTGTTGGTTCAAAAACTCCAATTACAGTTGATGAAATTTCTCCATCTATTATTCGTGACACTTCAAAATGTATCTTATGTGGACGTTGCGTTAGTCGTTGTGTTGCTGCACACGGAACTGGTATTTTAGGTTTTGAAAAACGTGGTTTCTCAACAATCGTATCTCCTGCTGAAAATCGTAGTTTTGCAACAAGCCCATGTATCTTATGTGGACAATGCGTAAATGTTTGTCCTACTGGCGCATTAATGGAAAAGAGTGAAATCGATAAAGTAGACGAAGCAAGAAGAGCTGGTAAATACTTAGTTGTTCAAACTGCTCCTGCCATTCGTGCAACTCTTGGCGAAGAATTTGGCTATAAAATTGGTACTCCAGTAACTGGTCAAATGGTAGCTGCTTTAAGAAGACTTGGCTTCAATAAAGTATATGATACTAACTTTGGTGCTGACTTAACAATAATGGAAGAAGCTAATGAATTACTTGCAAGAATTAAAGATGGTGGTGTATTACCAATGATTACATCTTGTTCTCCAGGTTGGATTAATTATGCTGAATACTATTATGGAGATCAATTAGATCATCTATCAAGTTGTAAATCACCTCACCAAATGCAAGGTGCTATTATTAAATCATACTTTGCAGAAAAGAATGGTTTAAAACCAGAAGATATTTTCGTAGTTTCAATCATGCCTTGTACCGCAAAGAAATTTGAAAAAGAACGTCCTCAATTACAAAAGAATGGCATTAAAGATGTTGATGCAGTATTAACTACTCGTGAACTTGCTAAATTAATCAAACGTAGTGGTATAAATTTTGCTAAATTACCAAACGAAGAATTTGACCAAGATTTAATGGGTGAATATACTGGTGCTGGTGTAATATTTGGTGCTACTGGCGGTGTTATGGAAGCGGCTTTAAGAACAGCTTATCATGAATTAACTGGTAAAGAATATGAAGCAGTAGAATTCACTGCTGTTCGTGGTATGCAAGGATTAAAAGAAGCTACTTTAAATATTGCTGGATCAGAAATTAAAGTTGCTGTTGCTTCAGGTATGCGTAATGCCAAAGTATTAATGGATGAAATTCGTAGTGGTAAGAGCCCATATACATTTATTGAAATTATGGGTTGCCCAGGTGGATGCGTTAACGGTGGTGGACAACCATATGTTAAACCATGCTTCTTACCTAATGAAGATAACAATATCTTAGACACATACAAAGAAAAACGTGCTCAAGCATTGTATTCTGAAGATGAACGTCAAAAGGTACGTCAATCTCATAACAATAAACAAGTACAAAAATTATATAGTGATTTCCTAGGAAAACCTAATTCTCATAAAGCTCATGAATTATTACATACAACTTATGTATCTAGAGAAAGATTTCCAAAAAATAAATAACTAAATAAAATTGAATTAAAATAGCGGCATTAGCAATTAATGTCGCTTTTTTGCAATACTAAAAATTACATTGACATAATAAAATATCTTGAATAACATAAGGGGAGATATTAATATGTTGATGATTGTTACAAAACTTTTAGGTGGACTTGGTACTTTTTTATTAGCTTTTAAACTATTAACCGAAAATATTGAAAAAATAGCTAGTGATAAATTAACAAAATTATTAAAGAAGACAACTAAAAATAGGATATTAGGTGTAATTGTTGGTACTATAATTACTGCTTTACTACAAAGTTCTACCGCAACAACGGTTATGGTGGTTAGTTTTGTAAATGCAGGGGTACTTGATTTATTTCAAGCAACTTCAATCATAATGGGGGCTAACATTGGTACAACCATAACTGCTCATATTGTGGCTTTAGATAGCGTTGATATTGGTAACTATTTAGCTACTTTTGTTGGGGTTGGAATGATTTTAAATATGATATTTGAAAAGCCCAAAATAAAGAATTTAGGAATGGCTTTAGTAGGATTTGGCTTAATCTTTATTGCTTTATATCTAATGAAAGATGCGATGGTAAGTTTACAAGATGATTATCGCTTTGTTGAACTTTTAACCAAAATTAACAATCCTTTCATCCTATTAGTGCTTGGCGCATCAATTACAATTGCTTTACAAAGTTCAGCCGCTGTTACCACCATTTTAATTTCAATGATTGCATCAGGCATTACTATTGGTAATGGAGTATTACCTAATGCACCTCTATTTGTTATCTTAGGTAGTAACATTGGTACTTGTCTAACCGCCATTGTATCATCAGCATCCGCTTCTGTTAATGCCAAAAGAGCCGGTCTTATTCATTTATTATTCAATGTCTTTGGTAGTGTAATTTTTATGATTATTCTACTGATTTGGAAAAACTTTATCAACGACACACTTGGTAGAATGGTAAGTGATCCATCTAGCCAAATTGCAATTTTCCATACTTTATTTAATGTAATATCAACTTTAATTTTCTTACCATTTATCAGTCAATTTGTAAAGATTTCGACAATTTTAGTAAAAGATAAAGTAAATACTAAATGAATTAAAAATGAACCATAAATAAATAATAGATAACAAAGATTCCTACTATTAACAAGTAGGAACCTTTGCATTTTAGTACAATTATGGTATAATATTACTGGAGGTAGACGATGATAGAAATAAGATATGCCTTTATTGATAAAGTAGATAAACTTGATATTAACGTATTACCTACAGAAGTTATTGATCATATAAATAGTATAAAAAATGAATCAAGAAGAAATCAATCGCTTGCTTGTTGGTCTTTATTAAATAAACTTGTATATAGTTACTATAATAAAAACCTATGTGATGTACCATTTAGATATCAAGAAAATGGTAAACCGCTATTTGATGATTTTTTTGTTTCCCTTGCACATAGCCATAACATTGTTTGTTGTGCTCTAGCCTGCGAAGAAGTGGGAATTGATGTTGAAAGGGTGCGTATGCTTGAGCATTTTGAGAACTTAGTTGATAAAATGTGTTATAATAAGGGTGAAATAAGTGTAAAAGAGTTTATTTCTTATTTTGTAAAAAAAGAAGCCAAAATAAAAAAAAGTGGTCAAAGATTAGGATTACAACGCAACAATCTTGATTTAGACACTGAAGATGTTGGCATAAAAGAAATTGTGAATAATAACTTTGAATACTATGAACTTGCTTATTGCCCTAATAGAGAAGTAAATATAGAAGAAATGGAGATATAATAATGAAAAATATTAAAAGATTATTTGTTGTAATATCAATAGTACTATTAGCTTTCATTGGAACTAGTTGTGAAGAAAATTGTAGTTTTACCCCTAATCCAGGTGACTATGATCCTTCAACTTTTGATGATTTTGCCAATAATGTTTTTAAAATGCTAGTTGGTAATGATGAATTAACTTTGAATTATTACTTTGAAAATCCTGAAAATTTTGGGTTATCTCATAATGAACCAAGTTTACCTACACCTAGTGTTACAAGTGGATACAGTGTATTACTTATCAATTATATATTAGGGAAAGTAAATGGCTATAAATATGAAGATCTAAATGATGATCAAAAAATGACGTATAACCTAATTATGAACATCATTGATAACGTAAATAGTAAAACATCAGAGATGAGTTATCTTAGTAATAATTACCTAGGTTCTTACCTTGGTTATCAAGCTCAATTACCACTTTTATTATCAGAATATAAATTTAGAACTAAATTAGATGTTGATAATTATTTAAAATATTTAGATTTAGTACCTGAAACATTTCAAAAATACCTTGATTTTGAAGTTGAAAAGGCAGATCACGGTTATGGCATGAGTGATTTCGTTATTGATAAAGTTGTTCACCAATGTGAAGAGTTCATCAAAGCAGCCGGAACTGGTAACCACTTTATGATTACAACCGTAAATAAAAAAATTGATGAATGTGATTTCTTAACCGATGAAGAAAAAGAAGCATATAAGAATGCTAATATCGAAAAAGTTAATGGCCCATTAATTAGTGGTTACAAACTTGTTCAAGATGAGTTACCAAAATTAAAAGGTAGATCAACTAATGATATGGGACTTGCTTATTACTATGATTCAAAAGGTAACCCAATTGGTAAAACTTATTATGAATTAGATTTCCAAGAAACTGTTGGTTATAAAATTAGTTTAGTAGACGCTGAAAAATATGTTGATGATTTATTAAAGTATTATGAACAAGAATTAGTTAAATATCGTAACCTCTATTTAACTAATGAAGAATTTAAAGCTAATTGTGATAGTTATCAATTAATGGATAAAACTCCGGAAGAACAACTTGCTTACTATCAAACAGTTATTGGTAAATATTTCCCTAGCCTTAATTATCAACCAGAAATTGTAGTCAAATTTATTGACAAGGCAATGGAAGAACACTTTAGTCCAGCAGCCTATATGACAAGTGCCATTGATAACTTAGAAAAAGAATACATTTATCTAAATGGCTCAAGTGTTTTAACCGATGGTGTTTATAAATATAATTATTTATATACAACTTTAGCTCATGAAGGGTTACCTGGCCATTTATATCAAAATGTGTATTTTAAGAGTACCGATGCTAATCCACTGCGAAAAGTTTTAAAATCTTCAGGATACAGTGAAGGTTGGGCAACTTATGCGGAGATATTCAGTTATGAATTTTTAAGAGGCGAATATATGGATGAATTCATTGACTACTTAATATTCCAAGATGAATATACAGGCGCAATGTATTGTAGATTAGATATGGGAATTAACTATGATGGTTGGACGCTTGAAGAAGCAGGAGCTTTCATTAAAAAGTACGTTCCTCAAGTAACAGATGAAGCAATTAAAGCAACTTATGAACAATTAATTGAAGTACCTAATAATATGCAAACATACTTCTTTACTTACTTCAAAATAAAAGATTTAAGAACTTATGTAATGAATCTAACTTCTAGCACAAGAGAAAACTTTGACTATATTACATTCCATAAATATATTCTTGATTGTGGTCCTGCTCCACTAAGATTTGTCGAAGAATATGTAAAATCAAAATATGAATAAAATACTAATGACTTGCTAAAATAATAAAAATTTAGTATAATAATCAAGTAAAAAATATTATTAATAATTTTAAGGAGTATTAAAATGAACGCAAATTTAGAACGTTTAAGTGAAAATTCTGTAAAACTTACAGTAGAAGTAAGTGCTGAAGAATTTGATAAAGCTTTAGACTTAGCTTTTGAAAAAGTTGTAAAAGAAGTAAAGGCTGATGGTTTTAGACCTGGTAAAATGCCTAAAAATATCTTTATCCAAAGGTTTGGTTGGGCATCATTATATAATGAAGCAATTCAATATGCTTTTGAAGAAACATATCCTCTAGCATTACAACAAACTAAAGTATATCCAACTGCTGAACCAAAAGTAGACCTTGATTTTGCTAGTTTAGAAAAAGGTAAGAGTTTCACTTACACTGCCGAAGTTGATGTATGGCCAGAAGTTCATCTTGGCGAATACAAAGGCTTAAAAGTAAAACCTTTATCAACTAGAGTAACTAAAAAAGATGTTGAAGCTGAAATCAAACATATGCTTGAAAGTAAAGTTGAAAATGTTATTAAAGATGGACCAGCTGAAAATGGTGATACAGTCGTAATCGATTTTGAAGGATTCGTTGATGGTGTTCCATTCGAAGGTGGAAAAGCTGAAAATTATCAATTAGAACTTGGTTCAAAAGCCTTTATACCTGGTTTTGAAGATCAACTAATTGGTGCTAAATCAGAACAAGACGTTGAAGTAAATGTTACTTTCCCTAAAGACTATCATGCAAGTCTTGCCGGAAAAGCCGCATTATTTAAAGTAAAAGTACATGAAGTAAAAGGTAAAGAATATCCTGAACTTACTGATGAATTAGTAAAAGAATTAGAAATTGAAAATGTTAATACAGTAGAAGAATATCAAAACTATGTAAAAGAAGATTTAAAGAAACGCAAGAACGTTGCGGCTGAAAATCATCTTGTTACAGGATTAGTTGATGCAGTGTGCAAAAACTCATATGCTGATTTCCCTGAATCACTAATCAAATCTGAAGTTGAACATCAAGTAAATAATGTTGAAATGCAAGCAAAACAATATGGTATGCCTGTTGAAATGTTACTTCAATACAGTGGGGTTGCATCAATGGATGAATTCAAGAAATCTGCTGAAGAACATATTCGTAAATCATTCTTAGAAGAATTAGTACTTGAAAAGATTATGGAACTTGAAAACATCGAAGCAAGTCAAGAAGAAATCGAAAAAGAATATCAAACTCTTGCTAATGTTTCTGAAAAAGACGATGAAAAAGCTAAAAACGATAAAGTTAACGCTGTAAAGAAACAATACAAAGTTGGTCAAGTTGCATATAAAGTTAAAGCTGATAAAGTTATTGAAATCTTAAAAAAGAATGCAGTAACAAAAGAAGCTAAAGAAGAAACTAAATAATTTGTCGATTTTTCAAATTTAATATTAAACATAAAAAAGTAAAATCGCTCCATAATAATTATGGAGCGTGATTACTATATATGGGAAAAACTAAATATTGTTCGTTTTGTAACAGTGAAATAAACATTCACAATCTAGGAATAGAGGGCTTAAATGCCTGTATTTGCTTTGATTGTTTAGAATTATATCATAACTTGGTTGAATTTGAAGAACAAGAAAGATCAAATAAACACTTACGAGAAAAGATTAGTTGTAAAGATTTAACCCCTAAAAAGATCTATAATGAACTTGACTTAGAAGTAATTGGTCAAGAACATGCTAAGAAAATATTATCAGTGGCACTGTATTCGCATTATCTAAGAATAAAACACCCGGAAGCTAACCTAAATAAATCTAATATCTTAATGATTGGACCAACGGGAGTTGGTAAAACATTGCTTGCGAAAACCATGGCCAAAATCATCAATGTCCCAATAGCTATTTGTGATGCGACCGTTTATACCCAAGCGGGTTATGTCGGTGAAGATGTTGAAAATATCTTATTGCGATTAATTCAAAACGCGGATGGAGATATTAGACTTGCGGAAAAAGGGATTGTCTTTATTGATGAGTTTGATAAACTTGCTAGAAAAGGCGAAAATCCATCAATAACTAGAGATGTATCTGGTGAAGGTGTTCAAAATGCCTTGTTGAAGATTATCGAAGGTAATGTTGTAAATGTTCCACCACAAGGGGGAAGAAAACACCCATACCAAGAATGCTTACAAATCGATACCTCAAACATCTTGTTTATTTGTGCAGGAGCGTTTGATGGCCTTGATGGAAGAAAGAAATATAGTGTAGGGTTTGACTCTAAAATAGTTAATGAATCTGAATTAGATATTGAAAAAATTCGTAAATTTGGGATTATCCCCGAATTACTAGGTAGACTTCCGGTTATTGCTAAACTAAAAGACTTAACCAAAGAAGAGTTAAAATTAATTTTAACTAAACCTAGTAATGCCATTACTAAACAATATCAACAACTATTTGCAACTAATGATGTTGAACTTTCCTTTATGGAAGATGCAATTGATTATATTGCGGAAGTAGCCATAAAAGAAAAAACGGGTGCTAGATCTCTTCGAAAAATAATTGAAGATTTGATGCTTGATACGATGTTTGAATTACCATTTAACGATGGAACTAAAAAAATTACTATACAAAAAGGACAAATAATTAAAGAAAAAAATCATTTAATAGATGCTTAAATAGTATCAGAAAGGAGCCAAAATGTTTAATCGTACTGATATTGTAGATGCTCAATTACCAGGAGTTGTGGTAAGTGATATAGTACCACTACCAAGCAATGGATTAAGAGCAGATTTTGCTATCGATAGCGACATTAAGGCATTGAAAAATGCTGAACAATATAAAAATTATGTAGTATTATTAATTCCAAATTATAGTACCCGTAATAATAAAAACGAAGTAGTACTTTATTATAATGTAGGAATTGTGGCAAAAATCATTTTAAATATGACTAGTCCCAATGGTACAAGAAGAGTAAAATTTCAAACAATTGTACGTTGCAAGATTAATAGTATTGATAATACTAGTGGTAGTTGTTTAGTTGATTTTGTAACTTTACCATCGACTAGTTCAGATACTATGAAAAATGATGCAACCTATGATTTAATAAAGAAATTCTTAACTGAAAATAATATAGATAGTGTTCTTAAGAAAGATGGTATAAACATTAATAATACTGAACTTTCATATGATGAAATTTCAGATATACTTGTACATAATCTTGATTTAAATCGTGACACTAAATTACGTTATTTATTAGAAGATAATGTTACTACTCGTTTAACTTATTTATTAGAAGATCTATATAAAGAACAAATGTTCAAAGAATTAGAAATTAAAATTGATAATGAAGTAAAACGTAGTATTAATGAATCACAAAAAGAGTATTACCTTCGTGAAAAAATGAAGGCAATTCAAGAAGAACTTGGTGAAAAAGCTAAACGTGAAACTGAAATTGATGAAATCCGTAAAAAGATTAAAGAAGCAGGTATGCCAAAATCAATTGAAGAAAAAGCGATGACAGAATTAAATCGTTATGTTTCAATGCCAGGCAGTTCACCAGAATCTGGGGTTATTAGAAAATACCTTGATTTTATGATTGATTTACCTTGGAGTAAACAATCAGTTGATTCAGAAGATATTAATCTTGCGAAAGCGGAATTAGACCGAGAACATTATGGTTTAGATATGGTAAAAGAACGTATTTTAGAATATCTTGCCGTAAAAATTATGAGTCATAAAAATCCTCAAACAATTCTTTGTTTAGTAGGTCCTCCCGGAGTAGGTAAAACTTCACTTGCCAAAAGTATTGCGAAAGCTTTAAATAAATCATTTGTAAAACAAGCACTTGGTGGTGTCAAAGATGAATCTGAAATTAGAGGACATCGTCGTACATACCTTGGCGCATTACCAGGTCGTATATTACAAGGAATGGTTAAAGCAGGTACTAATAATCCAGTATTCTTATTAGATGAAATTGATAAGATGTCAAGTGATTATAAAGGCGATCCAACTAGCGCAATGTTGGAAGTATTAGATTCTGAACAAAACAAATACTTTAGTGATCACTATTTAGAAGAACCATATGATTTATCAAATGTTTTCTTCATTGCCACCGCAAACTATTTAGACAATATTCCTGCCCCACTTAGAGATAGATTAGAAATTGTTGAAGTATCTAGTTATACTGAATATGAAAAATTTGAAATTGCTAAACGCCATTTATTAAAAAAACAATTACTTAATAATGGTTTAGATGAAGCATACTTTAGTATAAGTGATCAAGCAATCTATCGTATAATTCAAGAATACACCCGTGAAGCAGGGGTTCGTGAATTAGAAAGAATGTTAGGTACTATTATTAGAAAAGCCATTAAGAATATTCTTATGAATCATGTTGAACGTGTAGATATTGATGTTGACAATTTAGAAGAATATCTTGGTAAACCAAAATATACTTACAATGCAAATGATGACTTAGATCAAGTTGGAGTTGTAACTGGCCTTGCCTATACACAATTTGGTGGTGACACTTTACAAGTTGAAGTAACCCACTATAAAGGTGATGGAAGACTCGTATTAACTGGTAAACTTGGCGATGTCATGAAAGAATCAGCTCAAGCTGCCTTAAGTTATGTTAAATCTAATGCGGAAAAATTTGGCATTGATTGTGATGAATTCAAAAAATCTGATATTCATATTCATGTACCAGAAGGAGCTGTACCAAAAGATGGTCCATCAGCTGGTGTAACAATTGCAACTGGTATCATTTCAGCCTTTACTGGTCAAAAAGTTGACCATAACGTTGGTATGACAGGTGAAATCACCCTAAGAGGTAGAGTACTTCCAATTGGTGGTTTACGTGAAAAATCAATTGCGGCACACCGAAGTGGATTAAAAACAATCTTAATACCAAAAGATAATGTTAAGGACTTAGAAGAGATCCCCGCAAGCGTTAAGAATAGCTTAAATATCATACCAGTAGAAACCGTTGATGATGTTGTTAACCATGCAATAATTGCTAAATTTACAAAATAATTATTAAATTACTAGAAATATTTTTGAAAATGTGCTATAATAAGTCAAGTAGTATTGAATATATAGAAAAATAACGTATAGGAGGCCACATATTATGCAATGGTTCGATTATTTACTATTAGTTATATCTTTATTTTTGATTATGATAATTGTTTTACAAACATCTAAAGAAAATGCTTCTAGTGCTTTTTCTGGTGAAAAATCATCTGTTCAAAAACAAAGGGGAGCTGAAAAAGTAATTAACAATATAACAACAGTGCTTTCAATAGCTTTCTTTGTTGTAGCTATTTTAGCTGTTATATTAAGATAATTAAAAAATAAGAGGGCTATTGTTTTTAATAGTCCTTTTTATTTTCCAAAGGGGTGAGAAAAATGCGCGAAAAAATTTTAAAACTATTACAAAGTGATGCATACCATCCAATGGTTGCCAACCAAATATTTCAATTGTTGAATCTAAAAGATAGTAAAGAATTTACCCAATTAGTAAAAACCTTGAATCAATTAGAAGATGAAGGAGAAATTACTCACAATAGTAGAGGTGAATACGCAACATTTGAAAAACTTAATCTTGCGAAAGGTATCATTGATGTAAAAGATGGTGGTTATGCTTTTGTTGATACTGATTTAGGCGGTATATTTATTAAATCCGATAATATAAATGGAGCAATCACTTACGATGAAGTACTTGTCGAATACTATTTAGATAACCTTGGTAGATACGAAGGAAAAGTTGTTAAAATAATTAAACGCAACACCCGTGTAATTATTGGACCAGTATCTAGATTAAGACAAAAAGCAATTGTTAGAAGTATTGATTCAAAAATTAAACTATTAGTATTTATTAAAGAAAAAGATTTAAAAAAAGCTAAAGTTAATGATATCGTTAAAGTAGAAATTACCGAATACTTTCCTAATATGACCGCAGATGGTAAAGTTGTTGAAGTGTATGGTAACAAACACTTACCAGGACTTGACATAACTAGTATGGTATTATCTAGTGGGGTACCAGTTGAATTTCCTGAAGATGTAAGAAAAGAAATAAAAACAATACCTAATAAAATCGATAGTGAAGCAATTTTACAAAAAAATCCTAAAATAAGAGATTTACGTGATAAACTAATAATTACCATTGATGGTGATGATGCCAAAGATTTAGATGATGCGATAAGTTTAGAATATAATGATAGTGGTAACTATCATTTAGGGGTTTATATTGCGGACGTAAGTCACTATGTACAAGAAAAAAGTCCCTTAGATACCGAAGCTTTAAATAGAGGTACAAGTGTATATTTACCAGATAGGGTAATTCCAATGTTACCAAAAGAATTATCTAACGGAATTTGTTCATTGAATGAAAAAGTTGATAGACTGGTAATGGCATGCGAAATGGAAATTGACCATGATGGTAAAATAATAAATCATGATATCTTTGAAGCTATTATTAACAATAAACACCGCATGACTTATTCTAATGTAAACGCAATGCTTGAAGATAAAAATCAAGCAATTCGTGATGCTTATTTTGATATTTACCCAATGTTAAAACAAATGAATGAACTTGCCAAAACTCTTAGAAATAAGAGAATAAAAAGAGGTTCATTTGAATTTGAATCACTTGAACCAAGATTAATCTTAGATCAAAATGGTAAAGTAGTTGATATTGTTTTAAGAAAACAAAGAAGTGCTGAAAAACTAATTGAAGAATTTATGCTTGCGGCAAACGAAACGGTTGCAGAAGCCATGACTTGGCTTAATGTACCTTTCATATACCGTGTTCATGAAGAACCAAGTGATGAAAAAATAACTAAATTACTTGAAACCTTAGACTTATTCGGCTATAATGTAAAAATAAAAAACAAAAAAGCAATGCCTAAAAAACTTCAAGAAGTATTACTTAGTTTAGAAAACGATGAAGAAAAAGATAGTGAAGAATTATCTAAAGATATTATTATCAACCAAATGATGATACGTAGTATGTCAAAAGCTAAATATCAAGAATACAATATTGGTCACTTTGGCCTAGCAAGTGAATGCTATACCCATTTTACTTCACCAATTAGAAGATATCCTGATCTTTTAGTTCACCGCCTTGTTAAACAATTTATGTTAGGAGAAGATGAGGTAACAGTAACTTCACCAGTTGAATATTTTGCTAGCAAAGTAAACTATGCAAGTATTCAATCAAGCAAAACTGAAAAACGCGCTGAAGTATTAGAACGTGATTGTGTTGATTACAAGAAAGTTGAATATGCAAGTAGATTTATTGGTACTATTACTTCAGGATTACTTACCTCAATTACTAACTTTGGAGTATTTATTACTCTAGATAATTCAATTGAAGGATTAGTAAAATATGCCGATATGCAAGATGATTATTACGATGTTGACGATAAATTTGGTAGAATTGTTGGTGAAAGAAATCATAAAGTATATCAAATAGGTGACCGTTTAACCGTTAAAATTGTCAGTGCTAATCTAGAAAAAAGTGAGATTAACTTTAAAATTATCAAGAAGGAGGACTAAAATGGCCACAGATGCGATAAAAATTGTTGCGCAAAACAAAAAAGCAAGTCATGACTATTATATTTTAGAAACCTATGAATGTGGAATTGTTTTAACCGGAACAGAAATAAAAGCCATAAGAGTTGGCAAAGTAAACCTTCAGGATAGTTTTTGTACGATAAGAAATAATGAAATGTTTGTAAATGGTTTAAACATTTCAAAATATGAAATGGGTAATATTTTTAACCATAAACCTGATAGAACCCGTAAATTACTATTACACAAAAAAGAAATAATTAAAATTCATTCAAAAATTCAAAAAGAGGGTTATACTTTAGTACCCCTTAACATAACCTTAAAAAATGGACTTGCAAAACTAAATATCGGTCTTGCGAAAGGTAAAAAACTTTACGACAAACGTGAAGATATGAAACAAAAAGCCGAAGAAAGAGAATTGAGAAAATATTAACATGAAAAAATATGAAGAATTTATAAATGCCTTACAATATGTTGACCAAGGCGATAATAAAAGTGCATATGATAAATTAACAGAATTAATAAATGATAATTTAGAACTTGAAAATAAAACATTATATTATGATGCTTTATATGCAAGAGCATCACTTGATATTGCAAATTTAAATTTACACATCGATGATTCAATTGAAGATTTAAAAATTCTAATTGCTAACCGTACAAGATATGTTAAAGAATCTTATTCTCTTGCTACTCTTGTTTATGATCACTTAGAAATGCCAGATGAAGTTATTGAATATGGCACTAAAGCTTTAGAACTTGATGCGCCATTTACTAGCGAAATAGCTTATGCGCTTGCTAAAGCATATGCTAGTAGAGGCACTAAAAGCTCATATCTAGAAGCTTTAAAATACATTGATACTTGCATTAATAATGCCGATGAAGAATTAAACAATGTTGCTGATTTCCTTATTTGCAAAACTGATATTTTAATATCATTAAACTTAACCGATCAAGCACTTAGCTTAATTGATGAAATGATGGCAAAACATGGGGCAAGTGAAACTTTGTATTACCTAAAGTCTAGAGCCTACTACTGTAAATATGATGAAGATCCGGTTGCCAATAAAGAATATCTTGACATGGCAATTGATAACTTAAAAATATGTTTACAATATGATGAAAAAGATTTACTTGCAATTTCTTTGTTAGTTGAACTATATACTATAAAAAAAGACAAAGACAGAGCCTTTGAATTAATCGATAAACTTGATGATGGAAATCATACTGAATATATTGTTCTAGAAAAAGCTAAATTCTATGATGAAGTTGGTGAATATGAAGAAGGAAGAGACTTAGTATTATCTTTTGACAAATACCAAGATAATTGGAAATTAGTTTATACCCTTGGTGTATTTAACAAAAAACTAAATAATTTAGAAGAAGCTAGAAAATATTACAAACAAGCTTTAGAAATGTCACATGAAAACTTTATTGCTTCAGATATCATTGATATAAATATTGAACTAAATGATGAACTAGATTCTAATGCGATGTTATTGAAACTTGCAAAAGAAAATCCAGAAGGGGTAATTTTTTACCAATTAGCTGAAAATTCTTTTAGACTTGGTACACCAATTAAAAAAGTACTAAATTACTACGATAAAGCACATGAATTAGGTTATCTTACTGATATTGAATATATTGATGTTTTATCAGACTATGAAAAGCCTGATAAAACGATAACAAAGATTATCAAAAAGTATGACCGTAAGAAAACATACCCATTACTTCCAGTTTGGTGTAAAAAGAAGATGGCAGTTAGATATTTATATGGTGAAAATGGCATTAAACAAAATATCAAAAAAGCTATTATTAAGTTATTTGAATGTAGACAAGAAATGCCTGCTAATACTTGTGTAAATGCTATTTTAGGACGTGGCTTTGAACTAAAGAAAAACTTTAGTTTAGCTCATAAAATGTATGATATGGCATATCAACTAATTGAACAAGAACCTAAACCAAGTTGTGATTGTGCTTATAGTTACTATGCTCACTCTTTAATTGAAGGAGTTGGCGTTAAACAAGATGTTGAAGAGGCTAAATCAATTATTTTAAAAGCTGTTCAAAAATTTAAAAAATTCATTTGTTCACATACTGCCTATTACTATGCTTACTTTGCATTACAAGGTGATGAAAAATTTGACATCAGCAAAGCTTATGAATTACTAAGTTTTGACTATCCATTTGTGCGTTTTGACATTTCAAGAATTGTATATTTAACTAAATTAGAAGAAAAATTAAGAATAAGAAGTAAAAAATTAAACAATTTACTAGCTGATGGTAAAGGCGTATATGACAAAAAGGAATGGAAGTATTACCATAAAGCTATTACTGAAGATTGCCCAAAACCATATTGGCGCAACATTTAATCATTATTCTTTAACTCATTAACCTCTCTTCTAAGCTTTCTAACCTCATTCTTTAAAGCCTCATATTCCTCTTGAGTTGGTGATGCACTCTGTTGTGCCGCAATCGTTAACATGATTTGACCAAGTTGTTCAAACCAATTTCCAAGGGCATTAAGGGCTCCCGTATTTAGAAAAGATGATATAATATAAGCAATAATTGTTGCATATAGACTATATTCATAAGGAGGAATACTATCTAACCATTTTGATAGGGCTGTGATAGTTTCTTTTAACTCATCAAATTCAGTGTTCAAAAATATTCCTCCTTTATTTATTTTACGAAAGGATTTAATAAAATATGAAAGTAGTTAAAAAACAAACAAACAGTAAACTTTGTTATATTTGTGGTATTGAAAATGAATTTGGCCTAAAAGCACCTTTCTATGAAATGGAAGATGGATCAGTAATTAGTATCTTTAAATACAAAGAAATCCACCAAAGTTATCCGGAAAGAGTACATGGTGGACTTATCACTGCAATGTTAGATGAAATAGCAGGTAGAGCTATTTGGGTAACTGAACCAGAAACTTGGGCTGTAACTACTGAACTAAATGTCAAATTTAGAAAAGTTGTTCCATACGATGTTACCCTAAAAGCGGTTGGTAAAATTATCAAAAACACTCACCGTGCTTTTGTTGGTGAAGCTAAAGTATACGATATGGATGGTAATACGCTTGCGGAAGCGGTAGTAACATACTTAAAGTTACCACTATCAAAAATTGCAACTAGCACCAATGCTCATGAAGATGTTAACATTTATCTTCCAGATGATGTAACCGAAATTGATTAAAAAACATTTCCCACTTTGGGAAATTTGCAATCGTGGCGGAATAGGTAGACGCGCTACTTTGAGGGGGTAGTGTTTGTATAAACGTGTGAGTTCGAGTCTCATCGATTGCACCAATATAAAAGCAATAATAATATTGCAAGTAAACGAAAATTGATAAATAAGAGGGGATGGGGAAAAATGGAAATAAAAGATCGTACAATAGCTTTACTAATTGATTCTGATAATGTATCAAGCGATTATTTTTCAATAATTTTAGATGAACTTAGTCAATACGGAAAAGTAACCTACCGTAGGTTGTATGGGGATTTTACTAATCCAAAGGCTAATGGTTGGAAACCTGCATTATTAGAATATTCGATTGAGCAAATTCAACAAATAGCTTTTACTAGTGGAAAGAATGCAACTGATTCAAAAATGATAATAGATGCAATGGATATTTTATATAAAGGAAATGTAGATTGTTTTTGTTTAGCAACTAGTGATAGTGACTTTACGAATCTAGCAATGAGGTTTAGAAATGATAGTATCGTTGTTATAGGAGCAGGTGAACAAAAAACACCACAATCATTTCGTAAAGCATGCGATATATTTATTCCTGTTGATGAATTGATTAAATCAAAAACCAATGTTAAGCAAAAAAATAATCAATCCATTAAGGATGAAAAAAATAAAAAACATGATAAAATTATTAATATTGCAAAGAAAATTATTCAAGATGGAGCGGATATAGATGGATGGATGCATCTTTCTGCTTTTATGAATGAAATATGGCGTAAAGAAAATGATTTTAATCCTAAATTGTACGGAGCTCAAAGTAGTAAACCAATACCATTTTTTAGGGAGTTAAAAGAAAATGGTAAATGTGTCTTTATACTTAAAAAGATAAAAAACATTGATAAAATAAGAATTAATAAATAACAATAGGGGGAAAATTATGAAAGATAAAAATGTAATTTATATATTAACTAATCCATCATTTCCACAACTAGTCAAAATAGGATATGCTGATGATGTAATAGAAAGAGTAAGAAGTTTAAACAGTAATCCTGGTTTACCATATTCATTTAGAATTCATGCTACATATGAAGTTAATGATAGGCTAGAAGATCTAAAAATTCATAGAATTATTGATAAACTAAATCCTACTTTACGTTGCCAGGAAATAATAAATGGTAGATCAAGAGTACGTGAGTTTTTCACAATGAGTGCTGAAACGGCTTATCAAATATTTGAAGCAATGGCTGAAATAAGTGGTACAATGAATAAACTTCATTTATGGAAAGCTACACCTGAAGAAATGGCTGAAGAAGAAAATGCAGAGGAAGTCTTAAATCTTCCTATGAATAGACATCATTTTAAAGATATAACTTTTAAATCTAGTTTAACAGGAAAAAAATATTATTCAAGAACAAAACAAGATGGTTCACTTGGTATCTATGAGCTTGATAATGACAATGAAGTAATAAGTTTTTCTAATCCATCAAAAAAACAAATCATAAAACAAGCACTGATAGACTTAGGCATCGATGTTGATAACTCTAAAACATTATATCAAATGATGCATATGCTTGAAAAAGTCGCATAAATAATAATAGGATTTAAAATGAATATGGAAGATTTATTAAAAATAAAAAATATTTACAATAATATCCCTAATGAGGTAAAAAAAGCACGGAAAAGCTTCTTTAATAACGGAAACAGAGCTAATCGCTTATATATTTACTATGGTATTGATGATATAAAAAAAACTGCTAATGAAGATAAAAAATTATGGTTTAAAAGTCCTAAGATGTATGTTGACAAAGGAGAAAATGATGCATGGATGTCAAAATTTTTTCATGTTAAAATCGGAATAGAAAATAAAAAATATTGCAAAAAATTTAAAGAAATTGTCAATAATGCTTTTGCGACTTATGACATTGAAGAATATTATAATAAATATTATGTGTGCTGCCTTTCTTATGAACCTGATAACAATTTATGCTGGAATACATTCGGGAGAAAAACTCACTATAATTTATCTAAAATAAAAATTGGTGGCGAGAATATTGTATCTAGACGTGAGGCAAATAATGAGATTGTTTTGACAGGTGAAGACTTATCTTGTTCATTTGATAATGAAAAACTTAGGAGTGCGTGCATATGTTTTGACAAAACAAGGTTAGATAGAGATCTTAATAAAAATTTGTTTATTTATGGTTTTGTTAGCTATTCTTCACAAATATTAACACAAAAATTTTTTGATGCGTTAAAATCAGTTTATAAAAAATATAAAGAAAATAATGATGATTGTTATGCTATCTATATAATTAAAAAACTTATCGATTATTGCAACCTTTTTTACAAAAATAAATATTATGCTGGCGAGAAAGAATATAGGTATGTATATGATTCAACATACGATATAAATTATGGTAATAACCTTTTTCATAAAGAACTTGAAAATGGTGAATTGGTATATAAATATCGCTTTGAAGAAAAAGCAGTAGACCATATAACTGTTACTAATTTAAAAGATAAAAAACTATTTAGAATTTATAAAGTTAAATTAAGTAAAATAGCGTTCAATCAAGAAAATATTGATTTTTTGAAAGAAAATGTAATTTTTGAGGATTAATTGACAAATAATTCTTGCCAAATGGTACACTTTTGTTACGAGTGTTATTAAAACTGACAAAAAATAGATAAATAATAAATATGACTTATTGAACCGAAATAAAGAAAAGCGGTAATAGATTTTGTTCTATTACCGCTTTTCTTTATGGTTAGGTATAATCATGATTAAGTTGAAATTAAAATTATTAAAAAATTGAAAAATAGTAAAATAGCAGAAATAATATCTATAGGAAAAGCAAACAGACACAGTTTTAGAAAAATATAAAAAAATATCAAATGCGTTCTTAAGAAAAAATAATAAATTGCGTAAAGAAATAAAAGCATTAAGTTGTGGACTTAATAATTTTGCAATATCTAGAGCAATAATACTTTACATATCAAGTAATGGATTAATTTCATTTATATAAGGTAATAAATAATAAAATATGTCGCTAACGTATTACATCTTTAATTTAAATTTTGTAAATATAGGCTTTTATGTTGAAGAAATTTCATCACAATGTGTATTGCTAACATGGCATAATTGCTGTTGATAGAGGTTTAAATCATTCTGCAAAGCAAACGCCTATAAATATTTTATAGGCTTAGAAGTGATTTTGTTATCTACTTGTTCAAAAATCAATTTTTTCTTTTTTTCATAGTTTTAAAAAATTCGAGCTAAATCTACATTTTTTTGTTTAAATAGTTGTAATTTTTCTAAAAAAGTGTTAAGATATGTTATGAATTGATATGAGGTGTTAAATATGAGAGATTACGCTAAACTTATACCAGAATTAAGAGCAGCTATGAATGTATCACAAGATGAATTTGCTAAGCTTCTCGGTGTAGCTGCTGTTACTGTTTCAAGGTGGGAAAATGGACATGTTAAACCTACTAAGATAATAAAAGTTAAACTTGAAAAATTATTTAATAGATACGATATAAAGGCTGGTGAAGAATAAAATGACTGATAAAGAACTGAAAAAATTAAAAGATGACCTATGGCATTCTGCCGATATTTTAAGAAGCGGTGCTCATATTGCAGCAAATAAATATGGTCAACCTATTTTAGGATTAATTTTCTTAAGATATGCCGATATTTTGTTTAAGCAACATAAAGATGAAATAGATAAAGAATATAATGATAAAAAAGGTACTAGAGCTGAACGACCATATAAAGAAATTTGTATCGAGAAGTGCGGATTCTTTTTGCCTGAATGCGCTTATTTTGATAATATCAATGATGCTCCAGATAATGCTGAGAAAGCAACTCTCGTAAAAAAGGCAATGGAAGCAATAGAAGAGGAAAACGAAAAACTAAAAGGAGTTTTGCCTAAAGAAGTATATGGGCAGTTAGTCCCTGAAGAAGAACCTGAGCTTTTATCTAGAGTTATAAGAATATTCAAAGATATTCCGGAAAACATTGAAGTAGATCTATTCGGCGAAATATATGAATTTTTCTTAGGGAAATTTGCTCTTAATGAAGGCAAAGATGGCGGAACTTTCTATACTCCGGCTTCAGTTGTTAGATACATGGTTGAAGTGATAAAACCAGAGGCTGGCGAAAAGATGTTTTTAGATCCAGCATGTGGATCTGGTGGTATGTTCGTTCAAGCAGCTAGATATATGCATAGACATAATAAAGATGCTGATAGAATGAAATTCAGATGTTATGGCGTAGAAAAAGAACCAGATACTGTAAAACTAGCTAAAATGAACCTTATTTTAAATAACGTTAGAGGCGATATTACAGAAGCTAATTCTTTTTATTCAGACCCATATGATGCGGTTGGTAAATTTGATTATGTTATGGCTAATCCTCCATTTAATGTAGATGAAGTTTTATACGAAAAAGTTAAAGATGATAAGCGTTTTAACGAATACGGAATGACTAGAGGAACAAAAGGAAAAGGCAAAGATGCAAAAGAAAAAGTGTCTAATGCTAATTACTTATGGATTTCTTATTTTGCTACTGCTTTAAATAAAAAAGGTCGTGCTGCTTTAGTTATGGCTAATAGTGCATCTGATGCAGGTTCTAATGATTTATTAATAAGACAAAACATGATTAAAAAAGGAATCATAAAGCAAATGGTAACTTTACCATCTAATATGTTTACATCAGTTACTTTACCAGCAACTTTATGGTTCTTTGATAAAGCTAAACCTGAAAGTCAAAAAGATAAGGTTTTATTTATAGATGCAAGAAATATCTTTACTCAAATTGACAGAGCGCATAGAAAATTTTCTGATGAACAAATAAAGAATTTAGGAATTATTACTAGATTATATGATGGTGATACAAAAGCTTTTGAAGATTTACTTTCTGAATATGAATCATTAAAAGTCAATGCTCCAGTAGAATCAACAGAAGAAAATAAGAAAACTAAAGATTACTTTCAAAATCAAATTAATTGGTTACTTGAAAGATTTCCAGACCATAAATATCAAGATGTTATAGGATTATGTAAAGTAGCTGAAATCGGTGAAGTTTTAGATGATCAAGAAAATGTAAAAGAAATTATTGAAGATTCAATTGCAGATCAAGATTGGTCACTAAATGCTGGCCGTTATGTTGGTGTAGTAATAGAAGATGATGGAATGACTGAAACTGAATTTAAAAACCATATGAAAACATTAAACACTGAATTTGAAAAACTAAGTGGTGAAGCAAAAGATTTAGAAAAAGCTATATCAGAAAACTTAAAAGGATTGTTTGGTGATTAGTATGGAGTATTTATACAAGAGAATTGATGAGTTAGGAAACGTAATTACTGGAAAGACACCATCCACATCAGTTGAAGAATATTATGATGGACAATTTCCTTTTATTACTCCAACCGATATCCCTTCTTTCAGCGAAAAATATTTGCCAAGCACTGAAAGAACTATCTCAAACGCTGGAGCAAAAGTTTTGAAAAGTTGTTTATTACCAAAAGGAAGCATATGTTTTGTGAGCATTGGTTCAACCATAGGAAAAATGTGTAAAGTTGGAGTTCCTTCTTTTAGTAACCAGCAAATAAATTCAATAATTCCATTTGATAAATATGATAGCGACTATTTATTTTACTGTTTAAGATATGCAAAGGGATACTTTCAATTAATAGGAGGTGGAACCGGCTCTGGAAAAGGAATAGTTAATAAAACAACTTTTCAAAAGACCAGACTATTTATTATTAAAGAGAAAGATATTCAATCTAAAATTGCAACAATTCTAAATAATTACGATCAATTAATAGAAAATAATAACAAACGCATTAAACTATTAGAAGATATGGCAGAGTCACTTTATAAAGAGTGGTTTGTTAGATTTAGATTTCCAGGATATGAGAATATGGAATTTGAAAAAGAAATACCTAAAGGATGGGTATATAAAAATTTTTCTGATATTTGGAAGTTTTCTAGAGGTGTTTCTTATTCTACGGAAGAAATTGAATGTGAAGAAGGCGAAAATCTTATAAATTTAAAAAACATTGCATCATATGGTGGATTTAGAAGAGATGGAACAAAATTATATGCTGGAAAATATAAAGATGAGCAAGTAGTTAAATTTAAAGATTTAATTATGGGTATAACTGATATGACTCAAGATAGAAGAACTGTTGGAGCAGTTGCTTTGATTCCAAATATTAGGGGAATTATTAGTGCTGATTTAATAAAACTTGAATCAGAAATAGATAATGTATTTTCTTATTGCTTATTTAAGCATGGCTTTTATTCAAAGCTTATTTCTCAATTTGGAAATGGGGCAAATGTCATTCATTTAAAGCCAACATCAATTAAAAATCAAAAGATACTTATCCCAAATGAAATAATAATAAATAAATTTGCTGCTTTAATAAACCCTACTATCGATGAAATTGAAAAACTTAACAGTGAAAATGATTTACTAATCAAACAACGTGATTCACTATTACCACGTTTAATGAGTGGTAAATTAGAGGTTAGAAATTAATGAATAAAGAAAATAAGAATTTTTTTGATAAGAAAAAAATTTATGAATTCATGGAGCTTATAAATAGTAACGAAATGTTTTTTCGTAAACCTGAATTATTAGGATTATATAATTTAATTTGCACTTTTAAGGATAGAACAATAACGATTGTTAATTATCTGAACGAGCATAGTGATTGTCCTTCAACAGAAGAAGATTTTATTAATTATTTCGTATATGCAAGTATGTTGTATGATGGATTTAATAAAATGCATGAAAATTTAATGCATATAATACCGTATTACAAAGGTAAGAGAACATATTTTAAAGATTGCAAGCAGTATAAGAATATGTATTTTAATGAAGAAACTTGTCCAACAGACGATATATTTTTTGAATATTTAAGAGCTATGATTTTTGCCCATCCGTTTGAGGTATCGAAAAGAAACAGACCCTTTATTAATGAAGGAGAAAAGCACTATTGTCCATTTGTTATAGTTAATAGTGCAGTAAAGTTTTATGATGACAAAGATAATGTTGGTATTAGAATTTATACAAGTATCGACCAAAACTCAATTATTGATTTAACTTTTTCATTTAAGAGTATAAAAGGCTATCTTAAATCTATTTATAATACTTTTCCTGAATTCATTAGAGGGGTTACTGATGTTATTAACGGGCAAAATGAAGAATGGAAACGAACGAAGGTTAATAGAAACCAAGAAAACATCGAAGTATTAAATGAAGTAAGAAATATTTTAGAAAGCAGATATGCTAATACTTATTCGTTGGATGTTGCCATAAGTTATCTAACTTGCAAAACTACTATTCTAAGCAATGAGACAAACATAAAACTATTCAGAGATAAAATAGTAGAATGCATTCCTCGTATATGCGATTGTGTAGATAATCTTGACTATGAAAGCATGGAAGAAGTTTTATCGATAATTTATAGCAAACCAAATCGTATGCATAAGATGGCTCATTATCAGTTAGAAAAAATTTACTCATATTTAGATAAGAGAAGCGAGAAAATCGATATGGCTTCAAATGAATACTGGGGTTTGCAACAAGCATATGATTTCTCTCAAGAGTTTGCAAAGAAATGGGTGACAATAGATATAAAGATAATGCAATACGATGAAATTAAATTATTAGTTGCTGTTGCTTGTTATTTAGAAAGTATCGAACAAGAAAAAGGAGGCAAATAATATGCCAAAAGCGTTTATATCTGAAGATGATATAGAACAATCAATTTTAGATAAACTTGAACAAGAACATTTGGGATATAACATTTTACGGTTAGATATATCGCCAGATAAAAAAGATGTATTACCTGATGGTACCGGTAGAAACGATAAAAAAGAATGTGTTTTACCAGATGTTTTATGGAAATCTCTAAGAAAACTAAATCCTACAGTTGAAGAAAAATATCTTAAGGAAGCGTATGAAACTCTAAAAGCTGATTATACAGAAACAGATATTAACCAAACAAACTACGATTTATATAAAAAGATTAGAGAAGGTGTAAAAGTAACATACACTAATAAGCAAGGTATAGATGATTTCTTGTTTATTAAATTAGTTGATTTTGATAATCCAGAAAATAACGACTTTACCGCAGTATCACAAATGTGGATTAAAGGAAAAATCATATGGCGTAGACCTGACATATTAATATTTATCAATGGTATGCCTATGGCGTTTATCGAGCTTAAGAATTCCACTAGAAAAGTTGAAGAAGGATATACAGATAATCTTACTAACTATAAAAAAGATATTCCTAATTTATTCGCATTGAATCAAATATGTGTTTTATCTAATGGTTTAGAAACAAGACTAGGATCCTTTAATGCGCCGTATAATTTCTTCTTTGAATGGTTAAAAGTAGATAGTGAAAAAGAAAAACCAGATAGAAAACAAATTTATGAAAATGGAACATCTGTATATTATTTTATAAAAGGTTTACTTAAAAAGGACAAATTAATTGATTATATCGAAAACTTTATCATGTTTGATAATGGTAAAAGATTATCTAAGATTATCGCAAAGAATCATCAATATATCGGTGTTAATAATTTGATGGAATCTTTAAATAATAGAAAAGAGCTAGAAGGAAAACTAGGTGTATTCTGGCATACTCAAGGTTCGGGTAAATCTTACTCAATGGTATTTTTTGCTAGAAAAGTTAATAGAAAAGTACATGGAAATTTCTCTTTTTTAGTTATAACGGATAGAGATGATTTAGACACTCAAATTCATAAGACATTTGTCAGATGTGAAGTAATAGGCTCTAAAGAAGAATGTAAGCCTGCAAATTCTAAAGCTTTACGTGAATATTTAGGTAAGAATAAACCTTTCATTTTTACATTGATTCATAAATTTAGAATTGATAAAAAAGCAGGAGAGAAAGAATACCCTATTTTAAGTGATAGAGACGACATTATCGTAATGGTCGATGAAGCACATAGAACTGAATACGCAGATTTAGCTGAAAATATGAGACATGCTTTACCAAAAGCTAATTATATTGCCTTTACTGGAACACCTCTTTTAGGCGCCAAGAGATTAACTAATCAGTGGTTTGGTAGTTATGTATCAGTTTATGATTTCAAGCAATCTGTAGATGATGGGGCAACAGTGCCACTGTATTATTCAAGAAGAGTACCAGAAGTAGGCTTAACTAATAATTTTTTAGACGATGATGTCGTAAATGTTATAGAACAAAATGATTTAGATGAAAAAGAAGCTACATTAGTTGAAAATTCTCACTCCAAAATACTTGAAGTTATTAAAAGAGAAGATAGATTGAAGAAGATTGCTAAAGATATAGCTCATCATTTTCCTAGACGTGGTTATCTAGGAAAAGGTATGGTTGTGTGCGTTGATAAATATACAGCCGTTAAAATGTATGATTTAGTTCAGCATTATTGGGATGAAGAAAAGTTAAATATCATTAAAGACAGAAACAATGCCAAGACAAAAGAAGAGCGTGATATGTTGACTCGTTCTTTTGACTATATGAATAGAGTTAGAATGGCAGTTGTTATATCTGAAAACGGGGATGATGAAAAATTTACATCACGTGGTCTAAATATTCAAAAACACAGAGACGAAATGGCGCGTATTGATGAAAATGGTTATGACATCGAAGATAGATTCAAAGACCCTGATAATCCATTATCACTGGTATTTGTATGTGCGATGTGGTTGACCGGTTTTGATGTACAAAATCTATCAACTATCTACTTAGATAAGCCTATGAAATCTCATACTTTGATGCAAGCAATTGCTCGTGCCAATAGAGTATATCCTGGCAAAGAATGTGGTTTAATCGTTGATTATATTAATATTTTCTCATATATGAAGAAAGCATTAGGTGATTATGCTACTGGTGATGGAGGCGATGATTTACCGGTTAAAAATATGGAAGAATTAATTGGTTATTTGGATGCTTCCATTAAAGAAGGAGATTTATTACTTAAAGAACAAGGATATGATTTAGATGAACTTATTGAAGAAGATACAGAAATTAGACTTGAAAAATTAAGAGAAATCTATAATGCATTAATATCTATTAAAGAAGTAAGTGACAAATTTAAAGTTATAACTAATTTAATGCATAATCTTTACGAAGCATCGAAGCCAGAAATATTTGAATACAACTGGAATAATAATAAATTTGCTCCACTTGTTTATTTAAATGGTTTATTTACTAATTCAGTAGATGATAAAAAGATAGAAAAAGCAAGGCGTCAATTATCTAAGATTTTAGATGTATCTGTAACTGCTCAAGAAAGTGTAGAAGAGTCAACCGATATTATTATTAATGGTGAAAAAGTTATAGACTTATCTAAGATTGATTTTGATGAACTCAAGCAAGAATTTAAACAGGCAAAATATAAAGCAATTCAAATTGAAGATTTAAAAGATTATATTGAAAAACTTCTAGAACAAATGCTTAAGAGAAACAAAACTAGAAGAAAATTCTCGGAGCGTTATCAGTCAATTATTGATAGATATAATTCTGGAACTAATGAAGCTGAATATTATTTCGAGCAACTAGAAAAATTATTAGAAGAATTAAAAGAAGAACAAAATCGCCATACACTTGAAGGTTTAACTGAGGAAGAACTTGAGATATATGATTTATTGCTTGTTAAAGGTAAAAGTTTGAACAAAGAAGAAACTCAAAAAGTAAAAATTGCTGCAAAGAATCTATATAAGAAACTTTCAGAAAATAGTGAATCTCTTTTAGTCGTTGATTGGTACAAAGATGAAAATACTACGCTTAATTTAAAAAAGGCCGTTACTGATTCATTAGATGCTGATTTGCCTATAAGTTACGATAAAGATTTATTTCAATCAAAGATTAATCTTTTAATGTCGGTATTTATTGATAAAGCTGTACAAGGAATGAGAGTTGTATAATGACTAACGATGAAAAGATAGCTTATTTAAATCAAATTATGTTTAGCAAATTTGGTATTGATTATAAAGGCCCTAAATTGCTATATAAATATAGACCATTTGATGAGTATACCTTTGATATGCTTGAAAATGAATATATTTTCTTATGCCCTGCTGAAAAAGAAGATGATGAAACAGAATGTTTAACTACAGTAGATTTTGATAGATTAGTAGATTTAACTACTAATAATCTTAAAAGAGAATGCGTAAATCAAATCATAGATTTAATAAGACCGTATTCTACTGAAGAAAGTTATGGAATAATTAAAAATAAGATACTTGCTATTACAAGAAAAGATGGTACTGTTCCGGCTAATTTCATGTTAGATTTATCATTAGAATTACAAGAAATGGCACCTCCTGGTGTTAATATCGCTCCATTGGTTAATTGGATTGTTAATTTTCCAGAAATGTTAGAAAAATCTGAAATAAGTGAGCAGATAAAACAATTATTTATGATAGCGTGTAATGCTAGAAAAGAAACTGGCATATGTTCTTTAGCAGAATCTAATAATATTGATTATATGTGGGATAATTATGCTACAGATTCAACTGGATATTGCATAGAATATGATTTAAGTGATTATAAATTAGCTAAGAATGTTTTGCCAGTTATATATCAAGATAAAAGAGAAACTAACATAATCATTCAACTTGTAGGATCTTTTATAGGCCAAATGATAACAGACTTTAGTAATGGCAAAATACAAACTGATTCATCACATTTTATAAGATTGTTTTTAACAAAATATAAAAAATGGGAATACCAAAAAGAATGGAGATTTCTAGGATATGCAAATGATAAACCGAAGGCTCCAAAGATAAAAACTATTTATTTAGGCAAAAACGTTACTGCTAAAAATGAAAAGAAAATTAGAGAATATGCAGATTTAAATAATATAATTATAAAAAATATGAACTAGATAAACTAATTTTAGGCGACTTTAAAAATGAGGTATTATGGAAAATTTGTCAGGACACCATATAGTTATTTAATAGAATTATTGACTATATAAGTAAAAAACATCTGTTTATTTATGCTTGCTTAGTTTGAAGGAATTAGAAAGTAAAATTCCTTTTGAAAACATTAAAAAAAATGTTTTTTGTTACTAAAAATGAATAATAAAAAAAGATATCTAGATGATAATGGGAATTCTCAATATAAGCTGAATGTATACAATATCAAGAATATTTAATGAAATTAACGAAGTTCGTATTTACTTGAGTTGAGAAAAATCTGAATATATCGTTTTGTATGATTTGAAAGGATAACAATTATGGAAAACATTTACTTAAATGACATTTTAAATTTTACAGATGAAGAAATCGACAATTGTAAAATAAGTCTTAATATTTCTCAAGGTAAAAAAGGAAAACTTTGCCTAGATTCTTGGCTTGAGAATGGAAATAATTATGATGGATTTTATAGCTATTCTGGCCTACAAGCAAACTTTAAAATTGGTAATTTATGTTTAGCTTTTTATAAATTAGGTTGGTCAGGAAATCAATATCTATTTGTTGGAGCAGGAAAAATTACGTCTATGCCAACAAAAGAAGAAAAAGGAGCAGCACAATACGAACCAATTGAAAGATTACAAAAATATGTTGGTAGATTAATAATTGACGTATATAAAGGTAATACTCAAGGAAGATATAACTTTAGACTTAGAAAGTTTATTAATGATTGTAAGGTTGTTGAAATACTCCCTGAATTGTATGGTGGAGAAGATTTTCCTGGATTTAAAAATCTTAGACTTTCATATGAACAGCTTCATCGTGGAATTTATATTAATAGAGCATGGAAAGCTAGTCTACAAACTCAAAAAGGAATTTATGTAATTGTGGATAAAGCTCCAGATTCGGAATATAGTGGATTAGGTCGCATCTATGTAGGTAAAGCATCAAGTGATAGAGGAATGCTCTATGATAGGTGGAAAAACTATGCTGATAATCTAACTGGAAAAAATAAAGAACTTGAGTTAGTAAAAAAGCAAAAGGGTGAAGAATACATTAAGAAATATTTCCAGTGGTCATTGTTAGAAAATTTTGATGAAAGCACCGATGATTCAATTATTTTAGAAAGAGAAAAATATTGGAAACTAGTTTTAAATTCAAAAAATCAAGGATTAAACGACAATTATTAATTCATAAATGAGGAGGAAATATGTATGAGTTATCATAATGATGACAATCAAGAAAAGTGTTGGTCATGCGAGTTTTTTTGTGGTGAAAGAAAGCGTAAGTCAGGAATATTTTTAGGCAATTCTACTGAAACATCTAAAACCGGTACGTGTTCTTGTAGGAATAGTTCACACTTTAATAAAACTGTATTTGACACTAATTGGTGCTCTAAATATCAAAAATGGGGTGTAATTGCGTCATCTATTGCAGAAAAGGAAAGTCAAGAGAGACTAAGAAAGCAACAACTAGAAAATGCTAAATATGAGCAACAATTAAAAGCAGAACAAGAACGTGCTGAGAAAAAACGTAGAGAATTGGAACGAGAAAGACATGCTCTTGAATATCAAAGATGGTATTCATCTTTATCTCTAGAGGATAAAGAAAAGGAAAAAGCACGATTAACTAGAGAAGCTGAAGAAAATAGAATTCGTTATGAACAAGAAAAGCGTGAAAAGGAAGAACAACGTAGATTAAAAGCTGAGCTAGATAAAAGAAAAAGAAAAAATAAAATAATTATTGGTGCATGCCTTGGTATAATATTTGTACTAATGTTAATTTTTGGTATTAAATCATGCTATGATAAAAAAGCTGAAGAAGAACGAATAATTAATTCTAATTTAATTTATGAATATTCATATAGTATGGGTGGCTATGTTGTTTCTGCTGGTAGCCAATATGAATGTCCTACTGATTTTATTATTCCTTCAAAATATGAGGGAAAAGATGTTGTTGCTATAAAAGAGAATGGTTTTAGACATCAAAAAAATCTAATGAGCTTAACAATTCCTGCAACTATCAGATATATTGGTAATGGGGCATTCAAAGGGTGTTCAAATATAAATAGCGTCTCTATACCATTTACAGGAAACACTGCAGGTGATGGGAAAAAATTTAATGTAATTTTTGGAGGATATGATTCAGATACAAAGAACATCAAAAATCTTGTTTACACAGGTAATTATATTTCAGAAAAAGCATTTCAAAATTGTTCTTTTGAATCAGTAACATTGACTAACGTCACATACATAGGAAACTATGCTTTCGATAGCAATCCAATTAAGGGAATCATCTTACCAAATACTTTAGAAGGAATAGGTGGCCTAGCTTTTAGAAATAGTAAGTTGAAATCAATTAATATACCAAAAAATGTTAAAACAATAGGTGTTGGGGCTTTCTATTGGAACCGTTTATTAACTTCAATAACTGTTGATCCAGATAACAATTATTTTTGTTCACAAGATAATCTTCTAATGAGTGCAGATAAGAAAATTTTGTACACATATCCTGGCGGAAAAACAGATGTAAATATAAGTATACCTTCAACAATTGAAGAGATTAAAGCAGATGCCTTTTCTGGAAATAAATATGTTGAAAAAGTTTCTTTTAACAATGGATTAAAGATTATAGGAAATTATATTTTTATGGGCTGCGATGTTTTAAAAGAAATCTATGTCCCTGATACTGTTACTAGCATAGGCTACCAGATATTTGACAAAAATGTTGGCAATATAACCCTAAATTATGATGGAATTCAAAGTCAATGGAATGAAATTAAATTTAAAAAAAATCAAATAGATTCATTGAATGGTACGACATTAAAATTCATGAAATAAAAAACTAATAAATTTAATTATATGAGAATAAAGACACGACAAATTGTGTCAGATCCTTATTTGTAAATAGAGAGATTTTTTCTATTATGGCAAAATCATATAAAGTCTTGTAGAAGTATTAACCAGTGTTTTTACAAAAAAATTTAATTGAATTATGAAATAAATCATATAAAAATTATAAGGTTTATAAATGTTCAAGAACAAGATTCAGTTAAAGAAAATTTATTTGAAGCAATTATTGGTGCAGTAACGGTGGACTGTGATTACAATATGGATATTATTACTGAAGTAGTCGATACAATGCTAGATTTAGATGCTTTTTTTGATGATGATTTAGAAGAAGATAATTACGAAAAGAATTATATTGGTCTTCTTCAAGAATGGAGACAGTCGCAAGGATTTGGATTACCTAACTATTGTTATCAAGAAATAAATGATGGTTATTTATGTGAAGTTAAGATTTCTAATGGTTATGATTTTAATGCTATATATTATGGAAGAGATCTAAGCAAAGCTAAAGCAAGAGCTGATGCGGCATATCAAGCATATACTGATTTAAGAAATAGAGGATATATTGGTAATGAGTTTGAGGAATCTGTTGGTGAACCAATATACGAAGAATCTATACGACAGATAAACGAATTGTTTCAAAAAAGATTAATTTGTAAACCAAATTATAAGTTTAATTTATCAAACGATAATAATGGAAATCCTGAATGGGAGTGTATATTATCGGTAAAAGGGTATGATGATTATTATGGATACGCAACAACAAAAAAAGAAGCTCAACGAGAAACAGTTTACGACTTTCTCTGTTATTTGATAGATATTAAAGATGATTATGAATAATTTCTACTGAAATTAGAAAGTTTTTAACATAATTGTTCTATAAAATATCTTGTGATTTTGTGATAAAAAATGAAATCTAATCACAAAATTTTTTGAAAAAGAGGAACGGATATAAATCCATTCCTCTTTACCGTATTAATAGTGAAATTATCTATTTTTTCTTATTAGAATTTATAATTTTATATCTGAAAGCATCAAAATCGGAATATCCAAATACGATTCTTTTTATCGTTTTACAAAAATTGTCTTTTCCTTCAATAAAACAATTCAATAATCTTTTATGAGTAATAGGATTGATTTTCCAAGAATTATTTCCAGAGCCTAAAGAAGTTTATGATCATAATAAAATCTTTATTGGTATGTGTTACACCAAATAAATTTATATAATCATTTGCATAAAATCTTTTAAATTTTTATAGGTTTTGTTATTTGTATTATAATCCCAAATCTGATGCTTTAATGTTAATTTTTTCAAATATTTCCTTTTTTAATCGTTGGGGTATTATGATTTTTGTACAATATGGATCGCTTTCAAGATTAGGATTAGAGAGGTTGTGTAGTTCAATCATAAACATATTTTGTGAACTCCAACGCTTGGAAATGAGAGCAGGATCGGCATAATATTTTTTACCGTTTTTTTTAAAATAATATTTAGAGCCAAAATAATATAGTGCAGCTTCTTGTTTATCTATTCTTTCAAAACCATAATTGTTGTTTTCAAAATCAACCATAAATCCCTTACTTAAATATATTTGAACTTCATTATTTACATCACCTTTTTCAAAACTTCTTCCCTTTCTTGCAAATTCTTTACTTATTTCGTCTTTTTGGATGATGTAATCAGAAAATTTCCAACTTGAAACGACTTTTCTTGGGTCAATTGCAGCGTAATAAACTAAATAATTTGTAAACCATTCTGGACGATGATATGATTTTTCAATAATAAAAATGGCGCCATCTTCGTTATATGCAGAATCATTTGGATTACATGCAAAATATAAAGCAATTTTATAATTCCTTGTAAAATCAAGACATCTGGTTTTCCGACCGTAATGTTGAGCGACTGCTAATGCAATTTTCGATTTTTCATTTTTAACTTTATTAAAAATTTCCCGCAGTTCTTCATTTTCTTGAGCATCTTGATTCCTAAGAATAGTAGGTTCAAGATTCCAATTTTTGCTTGCATGACCTCTATAAAAAAATCGTTTTAATTGTCCATCCAATTTATAAATTTTTTGAGATGATATATTTTCAATTTGTTCAATTAATTCATTATAAGTATTTATTTTTATCTCTTTCATAGCTTTTCCTCCAATGAAAACATTGAAATGTTATAAATGTTTTGTAAATAAATTAAGCAAAAATTTAGACTTGCTTGAAATGTTATATGATTATATCATATAACATACTTATCAACAACTACTTTACTATATTTATGAAAAAGGCATATATAATCCTAACTATGGACAAAAAATATATAAAAAATGAGTAAGTTACTATTGTAATATGATTATTGTAAAACTTAAAATATATTCAAAAATTTTGAGTATTAAAAAATTTATTAAATTCTTGCAATAATTGTAAAAATTTGGTACAATATGTATATAAACAAATATTTCTTAAGCTTGTAGTGGGGGAACACTCTTAATAAATAACATAATGCTACTAAAATCTCCCAATACAATCGGGAGATTTTTTTGCTATAATATGTATAATAACAAAGAAAGGAAAATACTTCATGAAAATACTAACTCAGGAGGATTTAATGTCAAGTTTGCAAATTGATAGTAATATTATGTTTTTATTAGGTGCAGGATGCTCTATATCATCAGGATGTATGGCGGCAAGTTCACTAGTTAAAGAATTTAAAGTTCATTTATATTGCAGAGATAATAAAGTTAAAAAAGAAGATGTTGTTGATTATTATGAACAAGAATTTTTGAAAAAACTAAATGAAGATTATCCTGATAAAGATAATAATTATTCGTATTATTTTGAAAAATGTTATCCAATTGCGAAAGATAGAAACAGATTTATTAAAAATAATTTTATAGATAAAAATCCTAGTTTAGGATATTTATGTTTTGCATATTTGTTAAATCTTTAAATGTTATTGTGTGTTCTTCGTCTTTTCCAATATCTATAGGCGCTCCACAGAATTTGTCACAAATGCCGTCTCCATCTGTATCACAGTTCTTATCGCATACGCCATCTTTGTCTATGTCACAATTCTTGTCACACTTTCCATCTCCATTTGTATCACAGTTTAGCTTACATGAGTCATTTTCTTTTCCTTCACAGAATTTATCACAAATTCCATTGTTATCAGTATCGCAGTTTTTATCACATTGTCCATCATTATTTGTATCGCAGTTTAAATCACATTTGCCGTCATTGTTGGTATCACAATTTTTAACACACACATCATTATTTTCTGTACAGTTATAATCGCATTTACCATCTCCGTTAACGTCACAGTTCTTGTCGCATCTTCCGTCATTATCAGTGTCACAGTTAATATCGCATTTACCGTCAGCGTTTGTGTCACAATTTATTTTACATGAGTCGTTTTCTTTTCCATCGCAATTTTTGTCACAAATGCCGTCATTATCAGTATCACAGTTTTTGTTACATTTTCCATCATTGTTAGTGTCACAATTTATGTCACATTTACCATCGCCGTTTACATCGCAATTCTTGTCGCATATACCGTCTTTGTTTGTATCACAGTTAATAAGGCAGACGTCACTTCCTTTGTTTCCACAGAATTTATCACATATTCCATCGCCGTTTGTGTCACAATTTTTATCACATGTGCCGTCGTTATCAGTGTCGCAGTTTAAGTCACAAACGCCATCACCATTAACATCACAGTTTTTGTCGCATACACCGTCATTATTTGTATCACAGTTTCTGTCACATTTACCATCGCCGTCTATATCACAATTGATTTTGCATGAGTCATTTTCTTTTCCAGTACAAGCTTTATCACAAATTCCATCTTTGTCTTCGTCAATGTTAGTGTCTTCTTTTCCATCTTTATCAGTGTCACAATTTAAATCACACTTGCCATCGTTATTGATGTCGCAGTTAATATCACACTTGCCATCTTTGTCAGTATCACAGTTTAAATTGCATATTCCGTCATCGTCAAAATCTATGTTAGTATC